>Ga0105239_10002818_pt1 | contig 21747 bp, 21 predicted proteins | sample KBSC44metaG_FD_92761 | JGI IMG/M metagenome (GOLD analysis project Ga0105239, IMG submission 92761) | Corn rhizosphere microbial communities from Kellogg Biological Station, Michigan, USA - KBS C4-4 metaG | ecosystem: Host-associated > Plants > Roots > Rhizosphere > Soil | place: Michigan, USA... | reverse complement strand
TTACCGATGGTTACCAGGTTGTCGGTAGGATTTACCAGGACCGCTCTGGTGATCTGGACTTTGAAATCATTCAGCAGGGCAGGGGCATAAGGGCCGGACAAATAGGCAACGCTTCCATCTTTCCCGTCATTTTTATAATGGCGCATCACACGGTAAATGGCCGCGCCCCGGGTATGAAAACTATCGACACTGGTTTCATGCATGATGAATAAAAAGATCATCATACACACGGTGATGCCAATGGTCAAACCAAGGATATTGATGAAAGAGAACATCTTGCTCTTCATCATATTGCGCCATGCGATCTTGAAGTAGTTCCTGATCATACCAGAGATTATAAGTTGTTGATATACAACCAAGTCAGTGCCAATATTTATCTCTGTAACAATCACCAACTTATACCCGCAGCTTTTTTACAGGTGTACGGTTTCGATACACTGGCTGTACGAAATGGTCAAAACCTGCTAAGTCAAGCTATTCCGCGATAGGCATCATCGGATGGACCTCTATCCTGGTGGATATATCGTTGAAGATGGGGTTTGCTTTGGCAATTTCCACGGCCTCATCCATGTTGCCTGCCTGGATAAGGAAATATCCCGCAATGACCTCCTTGCTTTCATTAAAAGGGCCGTCCTTTAGCACTCCATTGACACTGGTTACGATCCTGCTGCCTTTGTCCACCGGGTTGGCGCTTTTGAGCTTTCCTTCCTTTATCAATCCACCGATATAGGCCCCGCCATTCTTTATATGGTGCTGAAGCTGCTCAGGTGACAGATCTGTCCAAACATTACCTTCTGTCCTAAGGATCAATAGGAAATCTTTCATTTTTTACAATTTTAGTTTTTAAAAAAGATATTTATCCTATAATGACAAAGCAGCCTTCCAATTGAGGACATGAAGGCTAAGAAATTTTACAGGAATCCAGACGGATGCGGAGCATTTCCTTTTCTGCCGGTACCGAGGTCAGACGCATGGATCTTTCAAGACAGTCAGCTGCCTTTGAATATTGTTTTGACTGGATATAAAATTCAGCCTTTGTCGAGTACAACAGGTGGTAATTTTTAAGGGAAGGGATATTCTCGATCCGCTGGATCTCTTCAATTGCCTTATCCGCCCCCCAGACATTACAAACCGCAATGGCCCGGTTCAGCAGGATCAGAGGAGAGCTGTCGATGTTTACCAGGTAATCATAAAGGTATAAGATGCCTTGCCAGTCAGTGGCCCTATAATCAGGCGCCATACTATGATAAGCTGAAATGCCCGCCAGGAGATGATAAAAGCCGATCTTATTGTCTTTTCCTGCCTCGTTCAAACAGGCAAGCCCTTTGTCCCTCAAACCGGCATCCCATTTCGAGCGGTCCTGTTCTGCCATGGTCAATATATTACCCTTCTCATCCAGCCGGGCTTTAAAGCGGGAGACGTTCAGATACATGAGCGCAAGCAGCCCATACACATTTTCTTTGAAAAGGATCATCTTACTGCCGGCGATGATCTGTACCAACCGTATTGACAACAGGCAAAGATCATTCTCAACACATCGTCATGGATCTCTTCTTCCGAAAAAAAATGCTCCAATGCCGGAGCGACCGTCCACTTTGATTGCAGGTAATGTATGACATTAGATGAATAATGTATTTTTTTCCTGTTCCTGTTGATTTGATTGACGGCCTTATTTTTAGCCACCCGGAAAAGCCAGGCCGAAGGGTTATCAGGAACGCCCTTATATTGCCAATGATGGATGGCTTCCACCAAAGCATCCTGGACGACATCCTGGGCAAGCTCAAGGTTCTCTATCCCAAAGATCCGTGTCAACACGGCAATCAACCTCCCTGATTCGTGTTGAAAGAGGTGGTCAGCCAGCTGTGATATTTCGGGTTGTGAAGTCATCATGACAACTGTAAGATCATCACATACATTTTTCTGTACTCGTCCCTTAGGTTTAGATACTGAAGCTCGATCTCGTTTATGATCTGAAAGCCTCTTTTTTTATAGAACTCCACGGCTGTGCTACTATCCATTGCCTTGAGCCAGATTATGGACTTTTGTCTTTGCCTGGCGAAGTCTGAAACAAAATTTATTGCCTCTTTGCCCAACCCTTTGCCGGAGGCTTCTTTTATGAAATAGATACGTTCCAGCTCCAATGCCGTATCGGCAGAGAATCCGGCTATCGGGCTATTTATATTCAGCTTGATCACACCCACCAATTTTTGTCCGTCACTGAGCAGGAAAAAAGCTGAATTAGGGTTGGACAGCTCATCATTCAATTTGCCGGCGTTGAAGCTGGCCTGCATATAGCCAGCCCCATTGTCGTACCATAAATAAGTGTAATACTCCAGGTAGGATTGTTCCAATACTTTGATCAGGTCCTCTATATCTTCCTTCGTGCAAAGCTTTGTTGTTAAAGTCGGTGATTGAGCCATGGGAATTAAAGATACAGCAATTCATTTAGCCGCTGTTCCGTTCGAAATTTGGAGCAAACCAATTTTTTGTTTAGATTTGTCCACTCACTTTATCTGTTAATCCTCCGGTCCGGTCACCTCCTTATAAAATTGAAGCTTACTACAGAAACACCGTTGGCGCTTACCTAATGGCCAGGGAATATTTTTGCTAATCTTAAACGCTCAATCATGTATTGTCGCCTGTTTGCCGTGGGGATAGGTTTATTGATGTTTGCTCACCGCGTAAATGCCCAGATCCTTATCTCCGGTGTCGTAATGGACACGTCGAAAAAACCGCTGACCGGTGTAAATGTTTTACTCCTGTACTCCGCAGATTCCTCCTTACAAAAAGGAGTGATCACGGATGAAAAGGGAGCTTATTCACTGTTGAAAATAAAGCCAGGGAGCTATATCCTTTCTTTTTCCGCATCCGGTTTCGAAAAAGTGTACAGCCCCATTTTATCGCTGTCCGATGGGGAGGAAAAGAATATGGGTACGCAGGTACTATCCGAAGCCAGCCAGCAGATGGCCGAAGTAACTGTGACCGCGAAAAAGCCGCTGTTCGAACAAAAGATAGACAGGATGGTCGTCAATGTCGAAGGTAATATTACTACCGCCGGCAGCACGATCTTAGACATACTCGAGCGATCACCAGGCGTTATAATTGACCGGCAGAATAATTCCATCTCCCTTAGCGGTAAAAATGGGGTGGTTGTCATGATCAATGGAAAGATCAACCGGATGCCCATATCCGCCGTATTGCAGATGCTGGCAGGGATGAGCGCAGGGAACATTGAAAAGATCGAGCTGATCACTACTCCTCCCGCCGGACTGGATGCGGAAGGTAATGCCGGATATATCAATATTGTATTAAAGGTCAATGATCAGTATGGGACTAATGGTTCTTATTCGCTGACGATGGCGTACGGCAACCGCGAGATGCCACAGGCAAGCATCAATTTCAACCATCGACAGGGAAAGGTCAACCTATATGGGGATTACAGCTTTTCCAGGATACATAGAGAAATGGACTGGCCTTTTTATCACCGGATCAGCAATGGAGGAAAGATATGGGAAAGCGCGACCTTTACAGCCCGTAATACCTTTCAGCGCAATCATAATATCCGTCTGGGGGCAGACTACCAACTGAGCAGGCGATCGGTCATTGGCGTACTGGTTTCCGGATATAACAATAAATGGTCAATGGATGCCCTTAACCTCGGGGCAACCTCGACCAACGGTCATAAGGATACGACGCTTGAGATCAAGAACATCGAAACCAATCTTTGGACCAACTATGGAGTAAACCTGAATTTCCAGCACACATTCTCCGAGGGGGAGAAGCTCTCTTATAATTTCGACTATCTTCATTATAGGGACGACAACCCTGTCAGCTACTTCAGCAACTATTCTGATGGGAACAATCAGTTCCTATTCCAGAAGCAGACAAGAAGCTCCAAGATCACACCGATTGGCTTTTGGATAAATGCCGTTGATTATACCCGGCGGCTGGGAAAACTGCTAAACCTGGAGACTGGCCTGAAGAGCACCATCTCTAAGTTCGACAATGACGTACGCATCGACAGGCTGGAAGGGAATGAGTGGATCGTTGATCCTGACCTATCTGCAAAATACCAGCTGAAGGAAGATATCGAGGCTGCGTATGTCTCTTTCAATGCCAACCCTGACAGCAGGACAGAGTTAAAAGCAGGGTTACGATATGAATATACCAACTCGAACCTGGGCTCGGATTCTCTAAAAAATATCGTCGACAGGCACTATGGGAATCTTTTTCCCAGCATTTATGTTTCCCGAAAGCTCGACGACAATAATAACCTGAGCGTGGCATACAGCCGGCGTATCACCCGGCCGACCTTTAATGACATGGCTCCTTTTACGATCTTCATCGACCCTACGACTTTTTTTGCCGGCAATCCCGCGCTGCAACCCTCCCTGACCGATGCGATAAAGCTCAACTATTCCTATAAAAAATATCTCCTTTCGCTTTCATATTCATATGAAAAAGCGCCTATCGCGAATTTCAACCCTACCATCGACTCTATTACCAATATCGAGACCCTGAGCTCTGCCAACCTGGAGAATAATAAGGTCGTCTCCGCAGTGCTGACTTTGCCGTTGAACCTAAAGCCCTGGTGGGATATTGTCCTCAATGTCACAGGCGTATGGTCGCAGACAAATGCAATATACAACCTGGCCCCGATACGCATCGATCAGAAGAATGTCAACATCAATATGACCCAGTCATTCAGACTGCCCAGGGACTATTCGCTGGACCTGACGGGGTTCTACCAGTCCCCGACATTCTTCGGGATATATGCTGCCAAAGCCATCGGATCCCTGGACCTGGGGGTCCGGAAAAAGCTGGGTAAAGGCAATTTGCGGCTGGCCTATACTAATATCCTCAATACGATGACATACAGGCTGTATGTCGACAGGCCCGATCTGAACCTGGTGCTAAAACAAGCCATCAGCTTTATCTTTCCTGCCGTCCGTCTAACTTATTCCAGGAGCTTTGGGAAAGACAATCTAAAAGCCAGCCGAGACCGCTCAACGGGAGCGGAGGATGAAAAGGGAAGAGTTAATTGAATTGAAGGCTCTTCGCAGTCGGGTAATTCCAAAGACCGGCCTATCCCGGATGGATACAGGATCAAAAGACCACAGGAGAGTTTGTCGAATGTAACAGATCACTTTCCGTATTGCAAATATGCCATGATCCAAATAAATACAACGAGCGTTGCTGCCTGATAATAAGCCCAGAAAGTGCTCATGCCATTCTCCTTCTCGAAATGTATAAGAGTGACAAACACCCCAACGATGGGTATCCAGTATATTAGTTTATTATTCATAAACCAACTATTATTCCAGGCAAAGTTACATAATAAATTAACTTTGAAGGCTATGGGCAAAAACAGGCTCTAGAAAGCGGGCATTTCCGCCTCTACATAGTACATCCCTTTTGTCACTTTATAATATTTAATGTATTGTCTTGGAACAGGTATGCTATCTCTCACCGGCTGCAGCATGTCCACCACGATATAGTTATTGTTGTGTGTAATTGGAACTGAATTTCCCGTTATTTAGAACGATACTATCTCCGGCAGTGGATTTGGCAACTCCTGTGAAATTGCCCGCTACAAAATGGCTGCTCTTATCCAGAGATGTCAGCGTGATTGAACCCGAAACGCCGGACCTGTATGCAGTGAGATACCATAGGCCGCCATCATAATAGGTTCCGAAAGCTCCCCCTGAGTTACTTCCCCCGATGTCATACGTTTTATTCACTGTCAGCGTGTCCGGGAAAGAGAGCTCGATCACGGTACTGTCGCTCCCTGAATGCTGTGTCGCCAGGATATCAAATGTATAGATACTCGTTATATCCACTCCAATAACACCAGAGGCTTGAAAACTATTATTGTTGATTGTTGCGCTGAAGGAATTGGGGGCATTGGAGCTGTTTTTCTTACAAGCCGTCATATTGGTAAAGACAATAGCCAGCAGTACATAAGAGGTCTTTAGGAAGAGCTTCATAAAGGGAGTTGTTGGTCACCCGCAATGTAGAGCGGTTGGCGAATTTAGCTCGAAAATGAGATATTTTCATGTGCGCGAATAATTCAAACTAAAAAGACCCGCTACGAGGAGCGGGTCTTTTATCTGACATATTACTATTTTTTGAGGTATCCGTAATACTCATCATCCGTCGCGCAATCCCACCAAACAGGCATGCACCAGATATTTGGATCAGTGGCATGGGGGTTTAACGCGAGGGTATTTACAGAGTTGTAATTTATTTCATAAGTTGGTGGCAACGCCCAGCGACGCATCCAATATCTAACATCTGTTGGGGTAGCACCTGTCAGCTGAGCCGTACCTGTAAACAAAGGCCCACGCTGATAACCGGGGTAAACCACGCCAAAACCGCCAATATTGCCGGCGCTGAAATTTAAGCGGCGCATATCGTTCCAGTTCTCGATGCTGCAACCCATGGCGAGATATTTTTGCAGCATGATGTCTGACATGGTAAGATCTCCAGCCGTTGCAACGGCTGGACTGGCAAGGTACGTGCTCACATCTCCGGAATTCATAGGTGTCATATCTGGATTGGTGAGACCATATGTACCCGCCCAGGAGCTTAGCTTTGCCTGCATCATATCCAGATGTGCCTGGATGGCGGCTAAATAGGCCGTGTAGGCATTTGCGACATCCCCTTTTCTCATATACACTTCAGCCTTGATGAAGTTCATCTCATGGTAAGTCAGGATCTCCTGGTCGGACACAGGACGAACCTGGTACGAGCCTGTGGAACCGATGACGCCCGCATTAAATGCATCGGAACTCGGATACCAGTTGACATCATTCTGACCCTGCGCGGTTATCCCGGACGTTGCAATCGCGCTACTCCGCATGTTTACATACGCCGTATCCCCCGCATACACATAATTGGTGCTGTTTATGAAGATAGAACCCTTAGGATAGGTGATCGTTACATCATTCCCATTGACCGTGTATGCCCGGCCTACGGAGTCCTGTGCATGGGTGAAATTGGCCCGCTCCGTAGCATCGGCAATGGTGTATTTGATGGTGGTGATCTTGGTAGCGAACGTTGGCGTTACAATAGAAGTAGGCCCCCCTTTCATCAGCCGCGTTGACGGGCCATACTGATCGACCCCTATTGAACGGGTCCATTTGTAAGATGCTACTCTGCCATTGGCATCCAGTTGAATACCGCTCATATAAGAAGGCACAATTTTAGACATACGGGGATCTACCACACCAGCGCCACGCATATTGGTCAGCAGGTTATAATAGTATTGAGAAATGCGGACGCTACTGCCATAAGCTACATAATCAAAGTTTCCGTTTGTTACCACGGGATCTCCGATTAAATAATCGGTGACCGTACTATTGTTGAAACCCGGCCCTACGATATTGTCGGCATTAGACTGTGGCCCTTGTGACAAGCAATATAGAATAGAGTCCGCATTATACAGGTCTGCCTTTTTTGACAGTTTGAGCATGTAGCGGGCCTTTAATCCCCAGCACATTTTTACCCATTTGCCAAGATCGCCATTACTCCACAGATCCCCGCTGGCAAGGGAGGGTGCTCCGACTTCCTGCGTTTTAGCGAACAAACTGATAGCCTCATTCAATTTTGCCATACACCCGTTGAAAATGGTTTTACCATCATCAGGCTTGGGACTTGGATTACCCGTTCCTGCCTGTGTGTAAGGCATTTCACCATACAAATCCAGCATTTCCATATAACCCAGCGCATTGAACACATCAGCCGCCGCCATGTAATGGTATGCGCCTATTTTCTGAGCAGTATTATACATATCCACCAGGTTGGAAGATACTTCTACAAACCATGTCTGGTAGGAGGTGGTTGAATTGGCGTTCGTGCATTGCCAGGTCGTGCTGAATGTATTGGGATTGGCGGAGTTCGTATAATAAACACCTGCCATGCAGGAAGTCCGATAATTCGTAACACCTGCGCTGTATTGGTAAAAATGCTCTATCCAGGGCAGTCGGTTTTGAACCTGTACGCTTTGGTTGTTTGGATTATCAGGGTCTGTATTTACATTGAGCCACTTTTTACAGGAGGCGGAACCCAGCACTAACACGGCTCCCAGAATAATATATTTTAAATTTTTCATGACTTACTTTTTTTCATTGATTATAAAGAAACATTTATCCCGAATGTAAAGGTTCTTACCGCCGGCACACCCAGGTAGTCGATACCTTGAGAGCCCGAACCTCCGGTGCCTCCCGCAGCGCTTACTTCAGGATCCATGCCTTTGTAGTTTGTCCATGTCAGCAGATTGGTGCCTACTGCTGTTGCCGAAATGCCTTTGATGACATTCTTGCTCTTCAATATGCCGGAGAAATCGTAGGTCAATGACAACGACCGTAGCTTCAGCCAGTTCGTTGAAGTAATAAAATTATTGGAGTTGGCCGCATAGTTTTGCCAGTATTGCTGGATCATATAGGCGCCGTCACGTGTTGTGCTGCCAATGGTATAACTCTGTCCCGGAACATAGGTCTGGTTAAAATCAGCGCCGGTCTGGCTGTTGACCCCGCTGACCGTTACGGACTGGCGGTCGTTCAGCAAGGTCTTTTTACTCAAGCCATTCATAACCAGGGCATACTCTGTGCCATTGAATATAGCTCCGCCTTTGCGAATGTCGAGCAGGAATGACAGGGTAAGATCTTTGTAACGGAAAGTATTGCTAATGCCACCGATAAAATCCGGTTCGCGATTGCCCACAACGGCAGTGCCGGTGGTATTGACCTTATAGAACCCCGTCGTAGGATCTACCTGGTAGCGTCCGTTAGGTATTTCTTTTCCTTTCGCATCGAGCTCATGATAAAAAGGTGTGCCGGTCATTCCAAGGAAATAACCTCCGTTGGGAATGGATGCAGCTTTTATCGTTCCGAACTGGGCGTCTGTAGGATAGAAATACGCTACCCCTGGAATGAAAGCTCCCAGTCTGCCTTTGTTATAAGAATAATTCAGCGTAGCCTCCCAGCTAAAATCCTTTGTTACGATGGGCTTACCGCTAAGCGCTATTTCCATACCCTTATTGACTACCGAGCCGGAGTTGAGGGTACTGAAAATAAACCCGCCGGATTGGGCCAAACGCGGTTGCCCGATTTGATTATTGGTTTGGCTGCGATAATAAGTATAATCAAAAGCAATACGGTTGTGCAAAAATCTGAGCTCTGCGCCCACTTCCCAGGAGTCCTGAATCTCAGGTTTTAAATTGGGATTACCGGCATAATACTGGTTACCGACACCCGTGAAAGATCCAATACTGATGGAAGGATTTTCATAGGTAAGTGTTGCATAAGGGTTTCCGTCTTTACCCACTCTTGCCCAGCTTCCCCGCACTTTGCCGAAAGAAAGGATGTTGGTGACGTGCAAGAGTTCCGTAAATACAAATGACCCGCTGACAGAAGGATAGAAATAAGAGTTGTTTTGTACCGCCAGTGTGGACGATGCATCATTACGTCCTGTCACCGTAAGGAATACCATGCTTTTATAAGAAACGCCGGCCTCTCCATAGACTCCAATCAAACGCTTTCTCGTGGTTCCGTCAGTAAAAAATTTATTGGTAGATGCAATATTATTGAAGCTGATGGTGCCGGGTACGACAAAGTTATATCCCCAATGGTTCTGGCCTACGATGTTCGTATTCTCTGTCGTTGACCCCATCATCAGGTGTGTATCGAAATCGCCGAATGTCTTATGAAAATTCGTCATCACGGTGGTAGTCACGTAACTATAGTTGTACAGGTCCTTGCTCAAACGTCCGCTCTGGTATAAAGGGGCCACTGCGGAACCCGGAGCGACATACGTATAGTCATTGGTGGCATACTGGTCATAACCCAAACGTCCGGTGACGTCCCACCAGTTGGTGATCTTGTAGCTCGCGTTGATGCCCCCGGTGATACGTTTGGTGTTTGAAGTCAGCTTATCTTTATTGATGATCCAGTAAGGGTTGTCTATATCGTTTTCCAAATTCGGGATCGTTCCGGCGTATATCCGGTGTTGCGATCCGTCCGGATTTACATAATTTTTTATATCATAGGTTGTCGGGAAGGTGTATAGTGCCTGCATACTTCCAACGCCGCTGCCATACAGTCCGGCTGTAGTTAAAGTCCTGTCGATATCAGCGATCGAGTAGGCGACATTGGCATTCACCGTGAGGCCGCCATAATGTTGTTCTCCGTTGAATCGGAAAGTGGTTTTGTCGTAGTCTGTGTTGGGAACGATACCCGTTTGTTTGAAATTGGACCCGGATAAGAAGAAGGTGCCATTCTTGCTTCCACCGGATACGTTTACGTTGTTGTCGTATACCAAACCATGCCGGAAGAAACCGCCGATATTGTCATATTTCGTGCTGTCGGCCGGGATCTTCGGTCCCCAGTTGCTATAAGAAGAAGCAGTCAAAACGCCATTGGCGGCAAGGGAGCCGGGACCGAATTCAGTTTGCACCTGAGGTAGTTTATTAGCAGAGGAAGTGGCGATCTTGCTGGCGACATTCACCCTCAAGGCGCCCTCTGCTCCTTTCTTGGTAGTGATGATAACTACCCCGTCAGCCGCCCTCGAACCATACAAAGCTGCAGCGGCGGCGCCTTTTAAGACCGACATGGTTTCAACGTCCTCCGGGTTGATATCCATAACACGATTCGAAATAGTGGTATTGCTGCGGGTAAGACCGTCAGTACCGGAATTGCCGGTCACTGTAGTCGAGTTGTCATAGATAATGCCATCGATCACAAACAACGGCTGGTTTTGCCTGCTTTCCGATGTAGAGTTGCCACCACGAATGGTGATAGACGCACCGGCTCCGGCCGAACCACTGAACTGGGTGATGTTCACACCCGGCACTTTACCCACCATGGAGTTTATGATATTGGTATTTTTGTTTTTCATCAATTCCGTCGAACTAAGGTCGGATACTGAATATCCCAATGCCTTTCGTTCTTTTTTAATACCCATGGCAGTAACGACGACATCGCTCATCTGGCTGGACTCCATTTTTGACAGGTGTAACTCCATGCCGGCTGATGCTTTTACCCTTCTGGAGCTAAAGCCCACATAGCTAAACTCCAATACAGCGCCCGGCTTTACATTGATCGTGAATTTTCCCTTTTCATCCGTTGCAGTCGCCTGGTTCGAGCCAACGATAGCAACTGTAACCCCCGCCAGCGGGAGGCCTTCGTCTGATACCACCGTTCCGCTAATAGGAACTGATTGTGCCATCAGGTTGTTTGTAATCATGTTAAGCATAGCAAACATGATCAAACTAAAAAGCTTCAACTTTCTCATACTTCGTAGTTTTTGGTTTTTTTATAAAATCTTTGATACAAATTTTTACTAATCACAATACCATAACCCCAGCCTTCACATAGGGCTGCAGCAACTTATCTGTTGGGTCTAATTCCGTAATTAAATAGTCAATCCGCGCTAGTTCGCACACTTGCAAAGCCTCAAAGGAGTTTAGTTTCTCGGCAATGGTCAAGCAGACTGTTTTGGCAGACGCAGCGATCATGGCCTTCTTCAATTCGACCACTTCCCAATCGCTGTCTGTTATTCCTCTTTGCAGATCGATGGCATTGACACCTAGCAAGCATAGGTCAGCATTTACTTCTTTTATTTTTTCGAGGGTACTGGCGCCCACCGTAATTTTTGATTCCTTGTTGACACGGTCTCCAACAGCGATGACATTTATGTTGGGATGCGCCATATAAGCATATAAAGCCGGGATACTGCACGTAATAAATGTGGCCCTGAGTTGTGGTGGTAAATGCCGGGCCATCTCAAGAACAGTAGTGCCGCCACTAGTCAATACATACATATTCTTCCGGACCAACCGAATTGCCTTATCTGCGATGATCGCTTTCTGCCCCTGGGAATAAATGGTCCTGGACATGAAGTGAACTTCACTAAAAGCAAGTGACAAGGCGCCACCATGCACCTTTATTAATTTGCCGGCATTAGCAAGTTCCTGCAGATCCCTGCGGGCAGTATCTTCCGAAACTTCCATATCTTCACACAGATTGGCAATCAATACCTTATTATGGAGATTTAGCCGATAGAGAATATAGGCCTGTCGTTCTTTTTTTACTAAGCTGTTAATTTTGGTCAAAAAATTTGCTGATTATCTAGGGAAGGTAAATACAAACCTGCAAAAAACAGCAAAACCAATAAAAGAATTGCAAAAAAAATCCCGACGGTGTGAAGCCGTCGGGCGCTTTTAAATAATTTTACCAACCGGTTGGTTGGTTCTGACCCGGTGAATTGCTGCTAGGAACCTATGTCATTTGCCTCCCACAATTCAATTTTGTTGTCTTCGAGGTCCAGTATATGAACAAACTTTCCATAGTCAAAGCTTTGGATCTCGTCAAGAATGGTCACGCCTTCCTTTTTGAGCTGTTCGACGACCCATTCAATATTTTCCACCCTATAATTGATCATAAACTGTTTGGGGGAGGGTTCAAAGTAAGTGGTCGACTCTTTAAATGGGCTCCAGACCGTACTCCCTTTTTTTGCAGGATCTTCGGCGTCGCGCCATTCAAAGTTTGCTCCATACCCGTCTATTGGCAATCCAAGGTGCTTCCCGTACCATGCTTTCAGTTTTTCTGCGTCTTTGCATTTAAAGAAGATACCGCCGAGACCGATGACCCTTTTCATATATTGATGTTTTTTTATAAGTTTTTTGTGCAGGAGAATATACCGATAAAATTAATACCCTGGTGGCATTTAGAGTTCATACTTTCGGGTGATTTTTACCATCCATCCCAATTCTCCCGTCATTTTTTTACCTTCGAACGGCGCCGAAGTCACACATAAAATCAACCCACTACGCCATGAACCTCCTATGCAGTCTATTCCTATTCCTTCTCCTGTCATCCGTTGCTCTGGCTCAATCCCCAGTTTATCACATAAGGTATGACCACAACGCCCTCCGCATTCCTGGGAACAAATTTGCCATTACCCTGGTTTCTTCTGATAAAAAGGAGTACGGTTGGGGCAAATATTATGTTGAAGTGGACAGCGGCCGTTTTGCCAGCGGCTCTATCCAGCTCGACAAAAGCAGTATCTATAAAAAGCATGACTCCATAACTGTATCGGTCTACACCCGTAAATGGTTCCTGGGCGGCAAGGGGAAATTCGTGACCAGCCGCCGGATATCCTATAATTACGAGGACAGTATTGCTATCCTCACCAATGGCAACGCCAGTCTATCTCCGGGCGACCATCTCCAATTCGGCATACGCACGGTTTATGACAATGGACAATTTTCCGAAACCTGGTATCCGGTAAAGAAGAAAACCCAGAGTGCTTTTCAGCTGCAATTTGAAGGCGGGCATTTGAGCAAATCGAAGGGTGACTGGAAGATAGACAATGACCCGACTCATATTAAAGACGACCGGGTGGCTGTCACGGTCCGGTTATCCAAATACCCGGCAATTGCCGATAGCCTGCAGCTCCTGCTCGACTATAAGGCCAAATTACAGTGTACGATCCGGTCGTTAGGTAAAGCTCACAAAATCGATGTTTTCGCTGACGCATTTAGTGATTCGACGATCCACGCCCAGCTGCTAAAGATCGAGGTCCGGGACAGCATGACTGATCGTGTTTATCACTATCTTGTCAACACCGAAGGGGGAGATTTAACACTGACGAGCATAGGAGCTGACGGAGCTTCCGGTATGGACGGCCTGGACGGGCAAATGGGCGCCAATGGGTCGGATGGAAGCGTTACAACTACCCCGGTAACGACGACTAATCCCGATGGGACAACCACAACGACCTATACCACCAGCGTGGGGCAGGGGGGTGATGGATCTGACGGAAGACCTGGAGAGGATGGGAGAAATGGCGAAAATGGTTTTGACGGGGGCGCTATCCTGGTCCACTATACGCCGGCGGCTGCGTCTTTTCTTCATCTGATCCATGCTACGAGCGTAGCAGGGAAAGGTGGGTCGGGAGGCCGTGGAGGAACGGGAGGAAATGGAGGTATCGGCGGCTCGGGTAATCCTCCGGGCAGGGCAGGGCTGAAAGGTCGTGACGGTAATAATGGGTGGGATGGAAGGCCTGGAAAGTCGGGGGTAGTGAGATGGGTGGAACAGACAATTTAGCATATTCATTAATGCAACAATCCCGACCAGCATAAAAGAATTTATGAATCCAGTTAAGCTTAGCCAGTTGGAATTTGATAAATATGACTCATGGCGCGTTCTTGAAGACAGCTATGAGGAAGAGGAGCATCTATTACTTCCTGCTATCAAAAACGAAGATGGAAAGATAAGCCGGGAAAATGGAGAGGTATGGTGTTTGAGTAAAGCTATATTTTCTAACGGAGAGGAGTTTTCGGCCTGCACAATGGCGAGAGGGGATTCAGGAGATACGCCGAGACTTTGGACTGTTTTTTACAACAACAAATTGATCCAATTGTTTGTAGCGCCAGCGCCAGACTTTGTTCTGGAGTTGGATGGGCCGGAGCCCTTTTGCAAAGAATTTAATTTACACCCTACAGAAATTTTTCCCCTTTCATTTGAGATCTTATGTCAGTTTGAACATGAACCAACTGCAAGGAAAGTGCTAGTTTACGAAGATGGAGCTATATCACCGCTTTGAGCATTTATCCTGTATAGAAGATTGATAACAAAGAATTTAATCTATTTGATAATTTAATAATTATGCGGGAGCCGGTGTTTTTCATCTTACCAGGCCAAAAGTCGGGTTCTTCAAGGACAGTACGATCATCCTGAACAGAAAGGCGGCTTTCAATTTTGGCATGCCGGACCGGACGAGCGAGACTGATCAATTCATCGTGTATGGCGATTATTTCAGACAGTTAGACTATAATTTCAGGCCGGTGGGCATCAGCACGCTGCAAATCGGGATGATGTTCAACAGGGATTTTTGGGGTGAGGATGAGGACACCCGAAAGGGTGTTACTTTTGGAGTCCTGTATCGTTGGAATGATAGTTTGGCGGACATATGCCGAATACGCGGTTTATTGGGTATTGAATTCATCACTCCTTATGTTTTTCGTTGTGTATCCTTCGCTTGACAATCGTCGAACCGATTGATCTTACAATTAAAGGCTGTTGCTGACTAGGTTTTGTCAAATTCCTCAGTCACCTCCATTTCTCCATCCACGACCTTGATTGTCTTCCAGCATGTGTTGTCCTCGATTTTGACGAAGTAGGCGGTTTTGTCACGAACGGTGACTTCAATTACAACATAAATAGAAAAATCGTAATACTTCGATCTTACCAGATTCCTGACCGCGAATGGTAATCCCTTTTCGTTGTAATAACGGATTCTGCTTATCTGTTGCCCCCATTTGTCATAGAATGCAATTACCCGGGCGAAGTCGTTTGAAAAGTGAACCATGGATTGTCCCCTATCTAATATATACCATTTTGCATGGCTGGCTGTCTTATACATTTTATTGAAACCTCTTAGCGCGCGTAAATTAAGGCCGACAGGGAGGGTGACGGCTGTATCTTTATTTTCGTTTAAAGTTACAGGGGATCCATTGCTTTCAAAAAATGCTTTGGCATAAAGATTTGCATCGCTAGAGGGGCTCTGGGTATATGCAGCGCCAGTTACACTGGCAAGTAAAATAAAGGCAATGCTGGTGCTTAAATATTTTTTCATAATTGTAGATTGATGATGAGCCGTTCAGAAATTAAATGCTGTGTCAAATGTATGTCTGGGAGAGAGGTATTGTCAGCGACACTGAGTAGTCGGCTATTTTTAAGGGGTGGTTGGTAATAATTGGAATGCTAAGGAGAATGCAGAACCCGTGAGTTGATGTGGCAAGCCAAGATGAATCAGAAAAATTTCATTAGTGCTTCTTTACGGCTGCGTGATACGCCAATAGTACTTCCATCGCTCATAACGAGGTAGCCGCCTTCGCCTCGTACATATTTTATTATTTCATTCAGGTTTACGAGATAGGAATGATGCACTCTGGAAAAGCAGGAGAATTGCTCCATCTGCTCTTCCATTTCTTTTAAACTTCTGCAGGCCGTGATCTTATTCCCGTTCTTGGTAAAGATTTGGGTATAGTTATCACTTGCTTCACAACGAACTACCTGATCTGCCGGGATCAGTTCGAAACCTTCTGCTGTTGGAACTGCAATTTTGTGGAAGGCGCAACCATTTTGATTTGCCTGCTTCAGTAAAATTTCAAATTGTTCCGCGGAAGGAAGATCTTTTCGTCCTTGCATCTTCTTAACTGCATCAACTAATTCTTCCGAATCAATTGGTTTCAACAGGTAATCAAGGGCACTGAAGCGGATCGCTTTAATTGCATATTGGTCGTAACTTGTGGTGAAAATTATCGAGAAATTTATTTCGGTAAAATATCCCAGCATTTCAAATCCATTCATGACCGGCATTTCAATATCCAGAAATACGAGATTGGGTTTATGCTTTTCAATGGCTTCAAGCCCTTTCCTGGATGAACAACATTGATCGGCGATCTGCACCTGCGGGCAAAACGTCTTTAGCAGGAGGTTGAGTGTATCCAGACAATGCTGCTCATCATCTATAAGAATCGCTTTAATCATAAAAGACAGGTATTTTGATTATTACTTCTGTTCCCAAGGCGCTGCCATCGGGGCTGACAAGATCATTGATGGTTACAGACGATTCTTTCCCATTCGGATTTTGCAGCATGGTAATCCTTTCAGCGGTAATTTGTAATCCCATTGGCTGATGCCGAGTAGGTGATTTGCTGGCCAGCTTCGCTGCCATTTTCCTCCCTATGCCGTCATCCTGTATTTTAATAATGAGGCTGTTGTTATGCCGATTCACTTCAATATTCAGAGTCCCTTTTTCTTCTTTGTGCATAAGCCCATGCCAAATGGCATTTTCTATATAAGGTTGAAAAATAAGTGGGGGTACTTTCAAAAAGTAGACCTCTGTATTGTTCCCGAGGCTGATGGTAAATTTAAAGTGATTATCGAACCGGATCGCTTCCAATTCAAGATATAATCGCAGCGCATCCAATTCTCTTTTTAATGGAATTAACGCGGACTGTGAATTTTGCATGATCATCCTTATCAGCCTGGAGAATTTTATCAGGTACTTAGAAGCCTCCATTTGTTTATTTTGAAGGATAAACCGGTTGATGGAATTGAGCGAATTGAAAATAAAATGAGGATTCATTTGTGCACGGAGTACCTGCATTTCCAGTTTGAGTGCCTGAGACTGCATTTCTGTTTTTGTCCTTTCCGCTTCCATTCTTTGTGCGGTCAATTCATTTTCCAATTTGGTACGCATGCTGATTTCATTTCGCCGTCTTAGAAGCAGGTCTCTTAGAATAAGGAAAGTACCTGTTATTAAACCGAGCATGGCAAGAATGAACAATTGCTTCTTGCGAACATCTGCCAGAGCTAGGACAAGATTATGAAACAAGGACATCGGTAGGAAAGTGGAAGACCTTGAATATCGCAAAGCGTCATCAAAGTAACCGAATGATTTGAGATATTCCTTCTGTACCAGGAAAGTTTCTCCAATATTAATATTTGGCTCCGCGAGGGAATAACTTCTGATTGCAGTATCCCCCGGAGGGCTAACCCTTATTATTTGTATCAATTTCTGCCTGTGAAACAGCGGGTACTGTTTCTGAAACGTATCTTTCGGTGCCAGGCAAAAAAAAGGTAACAAAAAATATGGAAGCAAAAGCAATATGCGTTTCTGCAGAGCCATAATTATTTAGTGTACTTATTTACCGGCTTTCTAATAAAAACGGTTCAGTATTCTGCAGCTTTGGAGGTATGACTTGAGGAAATGGATTGTAAGTTACAGCTATTTATCAGAACAGAAATTTATTTAAATGGACCGACACGCGAAATGTTTCTTGCGGAAGGTAAGGACTATCTTTTTAAACTTGGGGGGGAACACGATTATCAATGAAGAAGTAGTCTTGACCTCAAAAAGTGCCTTAATTTTAATCTTCTTGTATATAAAGGGATGATCTCAGTGAGATTTGGTGAGCGAGGTGAATACAAAATTAACTCACCTCGGAGCGGTTTCGCTACTCAACCATTCTACTCACCTGCCAATTGATATTTATTAGGCTGAATTGACCCATAAAGAAATGCAAAAGCCCGTAAACTCAGCATTTTACGGGCTTCTTGGTCTCTGTTGGACCTTAATTGGTCGCCCTGGCAGGACAATTTTCGAACCGATTCATAGGCGACCTTACACTCCTATCCAATCTAACAACCAGATAATCATCGTTTTAGGACAACATTTTAGTTTCCCGGTGGAGGGGCTAAAAAGATAAGGAAATGTTAGAGGCTTATCATCTTCTTACTTATTTTGGGGCTTTGAAACATCAGGACGATAAACATGAAATTCTCATTCAACTTGGTAAAGCAAATTTTATTTGGGTCAACATACGCTCTCCTTTTGATTAGTTGCAATAGCCATCCTGCTACTAAATCCGGTAAAGATTCACTTACCATTCCACCAGCAGATAGCGGTCAACAAAAAATTGCTTACAGTTTTGAGACTCTCACTATAGCCCCCGCGTTATTAAAAAAATATAAGGAGGCTTGCGAGCATGATACCGTTGCTTATGATAGAAAATTTGTTTCTGGTTTTTTTGACCTGATAAAAAAGTTCAACGGCAAAAAGCTTGACACAACTATTCTTACTTTCGGAAATATAGACGGCGATTCGGATCGGGATACGATATTCAGCAGGATCTACTATGATGGGGACAGCATCTATGTAGACTCGAAGTGGATAAAGAATAATCATATCTTATGGAGGGATAAATACTCCAATCCATATACGGAATTAAATGCAGACGTGTTTAGTGACAGCAGCAGGAATACCTGGGTATGTTTCGCAATAGGTGTTCTATACGGGCCTCCTGATTTCTATCCCCGGACTGAGATGAGGGCCGACTCTATGGTATACAGTCTGGGAATGGAGGATTTGAACAGCGCTGGAATCCATACGGATGTAGAAAAGTATAGCGCCTACCTGCGGGACTTTAAAGGAGAGTTTATAACCTGTGGGCAGCCAGAATCTCGGGAGCGTCTATGGATCTGGTATAAACCGGCCAATCGGATGATTACATATTATCAACCGTAAATTACGAAATATGTTATGTTTATTCCAATGACCCAAACCAGGAAATCATGAAACTACTTCTCACCTCTGCTGGCATCAGCAACCAGAGTATTCACAAAGCGTTGGTTGAACTTTTGGGAAAATCAGTTGCCGAGGCGAAAGCGGTGTTCGTACCTACTGCGATATATGCCATACGCAGTGGTGGAGAAATTGCACGAAAGGTAATTACCGGAACAATTGGCGATCCTTTTTGCGAATTGGGTTGGAAGTCATTGGCCATGCTGGAGCTAACGGCACTGACCAGCATTAAAAAAGAGCTTTGGTTCCGACGCTTTACTGGTCGGTGGCGGCGACTGCCAATACCTAACTTACTGGATGCAGCAGTCTGGGTTGGCGGAACTTTTACCTTCATTGCTTCAAAAGACGGTTTGCGTTGGCCTGAGCGCAGGGAGTATGGTGATGACCTGCTTCGGAACGACTTGTGGCTGCCATACACTCCCTGAGGAAAGCGATAAATCACTTGGGCTGTTAGATTTTGCGCTACATCCACATCTCGATCATGAATGGTTTCCTGAGAATGCGCTATCAAGCCTGGAAAAACTGGCCGAGACGATCTCCGTGCCATCCTACATGATTGATGATGCCACCGCAATTAAAGTTGTCGACGGCATCATCGAAGTTGTCTCCGAAGGACATTGGAAATTGCACAAAAAATAAAACCCGCCATGGTGGATGGTTTCAGAAGTTGGTCAGCGATTTGATATTCAACTTTAATTCATATATTCAATTTCCCAGGTAAATGGACAAACACATAGATACTATTTTGAATACAAATACTGAGAAACAGATTCACTTTGTCACGAATTTTCAAGACTTTGTTTCTACGCCATTTAAAGGAGAAATAAATGCGATTTGTTGGAGTCGTAAACTAATAGGTGATTTTTCTGAGATTGTCAAAAAGGTTGAGCTAAGCGGAAATATAACAACAATTGAACAAGAGGAACTTCGTGAACTTCAGCTGAGTGAACAAGGGCAGCTTGCCCGTGAAATTCTTTTAAATGACTTGAAGGTATTGAAAGCTCATGGTGCATCGCCAATCCTTAATGTGATCAACTACTATGATCGGGATGATACCTATCCATTTTTTCCAGCCGATGTTTATTCTTTTCATGTAGATCGCTCTCCCATACCAATCGATACCTTTTTATGCACCTATTATGGCGAGTCGAGTGAAATATTGCCAAATTCACAAGGCAAAAAGAAAGTACTTATTCCAGAGATACGCAATGAACTCAAAAAACTATATCATGGAACAGATGAAGGTTTTGAATCATACTTAAGTGAACATTTCTTTGATCTACACTATCAAGCTAACCCTAATGCACGTCCAATAAGCTTAGGCCTTGGCCACCTATGGAGGTTGGCGGTTGATCATCCTGGAAGTCAGGTTCCTCCTTGCATTCACCGCGCACCAAAGGAAAAATCCGGACAGAACAGGTTGTTAATGATCTGTTGACCACTTTAATCAAGAATACTTTGAATTATCAATTAGAGCTAAAAATTAAAAACCACACACTAACGGTTCAATAATAGCACTGATACGGCAACTACCGCTATATCGGCAGTTGTAAGGCTTTCGGCTCTTTTCATTAAACTAATCCGTTGTGATCAGGGTCAAATTCCACAATCCATTCAATGCCATACTTGTCTCTGAACATGCCAGCATATGTACCCCAGGGACTGTCGCCGATGGGACCTTCAACATCTCCGTCTACCGATAACCTGTTGAAGATTTTATCTGCTTCTTCACGACTTTCAGCGTTAACTAATATTTTAGACCTGTTTTCGTTTTCGTTTACGCGTCCCATAAAGCTGGGAATGTCATTGGCTATTAACACATTGTGTTTGCCAATAGGCAAAGCGATGTACATTATTTTATTTGCATCATTTTCGACCATCGCCATCGGGAATTCTGCGCCTGACAGATCCTTGAAACGAACGATTTTGGCGAACTCGCCGCCAAAAACTGATTTGTAAAAAGTGAAGGCTTCTTCGGCATTGCCGTTGAAGTTGATCCAAGGATGGATTGTTCTCATTTTTTTATGGTTAAATTGTTAAGTTTATGTCTATTATTATGTATTTGAGACAGCGAAATCATCTTCTGACCAAGCGGAAATATAAGATGACCCCAATGGTCCAAACGATCCACCCTAAGCATACAAAGAACAAAAAATCTTTCCATTTTTTCTTCTGTCCACTAGCGAGATACCTACCCGCGATAAGCACCTGAATGGTGAAAAACGCAGGGACAGCAACCAAAAAGATTTTATTAACCAAATCCAACCCTTCCTGATCGGCTGGTTTATACTCTGAATCAAAATGGTTGACAATTTCCTGAATTTGCTCGATTGTAAGATTTCTGCGGGTAAATTCTTCGTTCGCAATCTTCCTAATGGATGCATCAATTTGTTTATTTTGGATGATGGCGTACAGCTGTGAATTGGAAAGGTTGTCTATGCTCATTATAAAATTACAGGATATGATAAAAATAGTAATTATGAAATCTCACCATGTACTGCCAGGAGAAAAAAGCAACTCTATCGGACAATCAATTTCATAAAGCCATTGGTAGCCCGTTTCTTCCTTTACGCAAATCGGAAAATTCGTGAG
>Ga0105239_10002816_pt1 | contig 21750 bp, 23 predicted proteins | sample KBSC44metaG_FD_92761 | JGI IMG/M metagenome (GOLD analysis project Ga0105239, IMG submission 92761) | Corn rhizosphere microbial communities from Kellogg Biological Station, Michigan, USA - KBS C4-4 metaG | ecosystem: Host-associated > Plants > Roots > Rhizosphere > Soil | place: Michigan, USA... | reverse complement strand
TCGACCAGCACGCCGCGCTCTGCCATCATCTCCTCCAGATTGCGCAGACTCAGCGGGTACGCCGCGTACCAACGAACGCAAACCAGCATGATCTCCAGCGGGAAGTGCAGCCGCTTGATTACGTGGCGCAGCGTCGAGTTCGTCAGTTGAACATGCAGTGGAACCATGCGACCATTCTCGCTCACCCCCTTACTGCGACAGAGCCTTGTCGAGTCCGTGGACATGCAAAGAGTGAGCGGATGCGGCAGCGCTTCCCGATCGCTGCCGTCTGATTCAGTTCGAACTGGACAGCCTCCCGGGCCACCCGGGAGGCTTGTGGCGCTTGAGCTCTCAGGCCGTCTTCACGGCAATGCGCCGTGCACGTGCCGCATCGGCCTTGGGAATCTCGATACGCAGCACACCATCGCGATAGCTGGCCTTCGTCTTGTCGGGCTTGACCGATACCGGCAAGGCCACGTCGCGGCGGAAGCTCCCGTAGGCACATTGCACGATGCTGTAGCGGCCACTCGTGGCTTCGCGGTCGAACTGCTTGTCGCCCCACACCGTGAGGACCTCGTCGTGCAATTCGACGTTGAAGTCTTCGCGCCGCATGCCCGGCGCCTCGATGCGCACGATCACCTTGTCATCGCCATCGAACACGTCGGCCGCCATGAAGGCCCAGCCGCCGAAGGGCGGCCAGCCGCCATCCCGAGCGGGCGAGGTGTCCGCTGCCGGCGCGGGCCGAAAGCGCGTCAGAGCACCGCTGGCGCGGGCACTCAGCTCGCGCCAGCCTTCCGACAGCGACTCCCAGGCCTGATCCGCGCCTTGCTTCAGTTGATCTGCAAGCTTGGTCATGGTTCACCCTTTCGAAAGATCGCATCAGGTTCGAGCCGCGCGGAGATCAGCCCGCGGTCACGGCGATGCGGCGCGGCTGCGCGTGGGCCTGCTTCGGGATGCGCAGCGTCAGTACACCGTCCTTCAGGTTGGCCTCGATGCGCGCCGTGTCCAGGTCGCGGCTGAGCGTGAAGCTGCGGCGGTAGCGCGGCACGCGCACTTCCGCGTACACGGCCTCCAGTCCTTCGGGCGTCTGCGCCTGCACGCCGCCTTCGATCAGCAGGGCGTCGCCCTCGATCTTCAGCTCCAGTCGGTCCTTCGGCACGCCGGGCATGTCGGCCAGCAGCGTGATCCCGCCGGCATCCTCGAACACGTCCACCGCGGGCAGCACCGCGCGTTGTTGTTCCTGCTCCGCGCCGGTGCCGGTGCGGGTCACTTGCTTGTTGTCGCTCATGATGGGTTCTCCTTGTGGGTCTGCGCGCTTCATTGCACGGTGATGCGCTTGGGTTGGGCCGACTCGCGTCGGGCGACGCTCACGCGGAGCACACCGTCGCGATAGCTGGCATTGACCTGTCCGGGATCGACGTCGGCCGGCAGCGAGATGGCCCGGGTGAAGCTGCCGGTGCCGCGCTCGCGGGTGTACACCTGCACCTTGGCATCGCCGTTCGGGATGCCGGACGCGCGCTCGCCGGAGATGCGCAGCACCCCGCGGTCAATCGTCACCTCGACTTTCGACGCGTCCAGGCCGGGGGCGAAGGCGTAGATTTCCACGCTGTTGGGCGTGCGGCCGACATTGATCGCCGGGACCGTGCCCGGCGCGACGGAGCGGATGCTGCTGGGCAGGCCCGAGACCCCGAACACGTCATCGAGTTCACGACGCAGGCGTTCGAACTCACCGAACAGGCTGTTCGGATGATTCAGGATCGATTCGTACATGGTGTGTGTCCTCCGATTCAATGGTTGACACCGGCAGGAGACCAGGACCAGCCGGCTCGATTTGCGAAATAGGGTCGGCAAAAAAAGGATTCAAGAGGTGCGGTGCGCGCCATCTGCCGGGACAGTTCTCCTCTGCGGCACGTCGATTGAAGGGGCGACCGTCGCCTTGCGGTCGTCCGGCAACGACACGTCGCGAAGCTGAGCGATCGATAACCGCCGGAAAGCGGACCGTGGGCGAGGATCGACAGCACACAGTTGGCCGAAACGGTACAGCGAAAGAACCCTCGTCGGCGACGGTTCCTCGGTTCCCTCGAAGAACAGCCCGCGGCGGCAAACTCAAACGGTGCGTTCGAGAGGCTGATCGCGGTCAAGGTCGCCATGCGCACGAAGCGAAACGGCTGGCGGCCGGCGTGCCGCTCGCCAGTGCCGGCGAAGATGTCCCTGCGGCGGTGTCCGGGTCGGATGTGTTGGGCTGGCCACCCACAAGCGCGACGCCCGTGATCGACGCACCCTGGCTGCGGCCGGGCGCCGACGAGACGGAGGTGACGGTCTACAAGGCGATGGGCGTCGCGATGGAAGACATGGTCGTGGCCAACCTCGCGTACCGCCGGGCCCTCGAGGCCGGCATCGGCGGTGCGATGCCGTGGTGAGCCAGCCATCGAACGTTGCGCACTTGCCAACACGCACAGCCATCCGCAGCGCAGGCTCCGCGGCTGCACCCTCCTTCCTGACGACGAGGACCGACCCATGGATGCCGACGCCCGATTGACCCAGGCCGCCGCCGACCTTGGCCACTCCTTCGACGCGGAGCTGCGCGAGGGCGGAAACTACGTGCCGCTCGTGCGGCACGACCACGTCGTCTATGTCAGCGGGCAGATGCCGCGGGTCGGCGATACCGTCGTCGTGACCGGCTGCGTCGGCGACGACGTGAGCCTGGACCAGGCGCAGCATGCGGCGCGCGTGTGTGCCATGCGCGCACTCGTCCTGCTGCAGCGCGCGCTGAGCTCGCTGGACGAAGTGCGCCAGGTCCTGCGCGTGACGGTCTACGTGCAGTCGGCAGCGCAGTTCACGCAGCACGGCGACGTGGCCAATGCCGCGTCCGAACTGCTGCACCGTGTGCTCAATCGCGCCGGCACGCATACCCGTACATTGATCGGCGTCTTTCAGCTTCCGAAGAATGCGAGCGTCGAGCTCGACCTGATCGCCTCGGTCCGACGTTAGCGGCCGCCGGCGGCCGCACGCGGCCGATGGTCGTCCTGCAGGAGATCCCCGTGAACCACACCCTCCAGCGCCTTGCAGACCACCTCCAGCTCGACGCTGAGGTCCACGATCGGCTGCGCCTCACGTTCGGCCACGCCTGCGCGCTGCGCGTGCGCCACCTTCTGGAGCAACAGCCCGTCATCGACTGCCTGGACGGCCTGGGCCGGTACCTCGACGCAGGCGCGCACCGGTCGTCGGTGGAGCGGCTGGCCGCCGAGGCCGCAGGGCTGGCCCGTCGGCACGAGGGATCCCGGTCCATCAACGGGTGTGAGCACGCCGCGGCCTCCGCCACCTGCGCCGTCGCCCAGGCGCTGGCGGGCAAGCCGCTGGTCGCCGCGGCGTATGCCGCGTATGCGTCGGTCTACGCGCAGGGCGGGTACGGGGCCGTGGCCGTGGCCGATCCGGAATCTTTCCAGCCCGAGTTCGTCTGGCAGGTCGGCTGCCTGTCCGCCCTGGCCGGCGCATGACCTGGCACCTTCGCCTGATCGGCACGCCGGCGCTGCGCCGCGGCGCGGAGCTCGTGCCGCTGCCGCTCGAACGCCGCTGGCAGGTCGTCGCGATGCTGGCGCTGCGGCGCGACTGGATGCAGCGCAGCGAGCTCGCCACCCTGCTGTGGCCCGAACTGCCGCGCGACCTGGCTTCGACCAACCTGCGCAAGGCGCTGTTCCGGCTGCGCGACACGCCCGGCGCCGGTGTCGTCGAGACCGACGGAACGCTCCTTCGCGTGGCCGCCCCGACCGACGTCGATGCCTTCGACCGCCAGGTGCAGGACCAGCAGCTCGGCGAGGCGCTCACGGCTCATCGCGGCGAATTGCTGCTCGGCTTCGACGATGGTGGCAACGAAGCCTGGAGCGAATGGTTGCGCACCCAGCGCGAGCGCTGGCGCCAGCGCTGGCGTGCCGCGGCGCTGCAGCGTCTCGAGCAGCCGCTCGCGGCGGACGATGGCATCGCGCTGTCCGCCGCCATGCTGGAGGCGGATCCGCTCGACGAGGCGGCCTTGCAGGCGCACCTGCGGCACCTGGCCGCCGCGGGCCAGACGGCGCGCGCACGCGAAACCTACCGCATGTTCGCGCGGCAGCTCCAGGAGGAGCTCGGCGTGCAGCCGGGCAGCGCGTTGCGCAGCGTGCACGACAGCCTCCACGCGCAGGCGTCGCTGCCCGCCGCGCCGGCGCCGCCTGCGGACGACGGCTATGTCGGGCGCGTGTTCGAGCAGCGTCGCCTCGTCGAGCTGATGCGGCGGCCGGACTGCCGCCTGCTCGCCATTGTCGGGCCCGGCGGCATCGGCAAGACGCGCCTGGTACGTCACACGCTGGACGACGCCGCCACGCTCTTCGCCGACGGCGCGTTCTTCGTCTCGGCGGAGGACGTGGACGGGCCGGCCGCCCTGGTGGCAAAGCTGGTGCGCGAGCTCGACGTGCCGCGGCAGCGCGTGCGCGACGAGACCGAGTCGCTCGAGGAGCACTTGCGGGTGCGCTCGGTGCTGCTGGTGCTCGACAACTTCGAGCCGATCGCCGGCGCGGCCACGCCGCTGTTGCAGCAGTTGCTGGACGCCGCGCCCGGGCTCAAGCTGATCGTCACCTCACGCGAGCGCCTCGCGCTGGCGGCCCAGTGGGCACTGCCGCTGGACGGGCTGCCGTGCCCCGAGCCGGAGGACATGGACCGGCTGGAGGACTTCGACGCCTCGCGCCTATTCATCGCCGCTGCGCGGCGCGCCGAGCCCGCATTGGATGCCGCGGCCGAGTGCGCGGCCATCGTCGACATCTGCCGGCAGGTCGACGGCCTGCCGCTCGCCCTTGAACTCGCCGCCGCCTGGACGCGCGTGATGCGCTGCGATGCGATCGCCCGCGAGCTGCGCGAGGGCACGGACCTCTTCCGTGCCGCCAACCCGGCCTTCCCGGCGCGCCAGGCGAGCCTCGAGGCGGTGTTCGAGCAGTCGTGGCGCCTGCTGGGTGAGCGCGAGCGGCAGGCGCTGGCGCGCCTGTCGGTGCCGCGTGGCGGCTTCACGGTGGAAGCTGCGAAGGCCGTGGCGTCGGCCGCGTTGCCGGTGCTCGGCGCGCTGGTCGACAAGTCCCTGCTGCGCAAGGACGGCGCGCGCATGTCGCTGCACCCGCTGGTGCAGCAGTTCGCCGCGCTGAAGCTCGGCGACGGCGACGAGTTCACGCAGGCACGCGCCGCGCACGCACGCTTCTTCCGCGACCTGCTGGGCGATCGCCAGACGGCGCTGCGCGGCGGCGATGCCGAGGCGCTGCGCTGCGTCGACACCGAGTTCGAGAACTGCCGGCTGGCCATCGAGTGGCTCTCGCACCACGGTCCGACCGCCGGGCTGGCGACCGCAGCCTGGGCGATCGCGGACCACTCCGAGCACCGTGCGCAACCCCAGCGCGGCCTCGCCCTGCTGCAGGCCGCGCTCGACGCACCCGCGGTGGCGGCACAGCCGGCGGTGCGGGCGCGCCTGCTGGTGCACGCGGCGCAGCAGCAGTATCGGGTCGACCGCTATGCGCAGGCCGAGGCAATGGCGCGCGAAGCCCTTGCCGGCGCTGCCGGCGTCGACGACGGGGACCACCAGCTGAGCCGGCTGGCGCTGAACGTGCTCGGGTCGACCGCCCTGCGGCTGGGCCGCCTCAGCGAAGCCGCCGGGCACTACCGCGCGATGCTGGAGATCGGCGGCGACCACGCGCCGACCCGTGACCGCGCGGTCACCCTCGATCACCTCGCGCTGGTCGAGAAGCGGCTCGGACACACCGACGAGGCGCTGCGGCTGTCTCAGGAATCGATCGTGCTGCAGCGTCGGCTCGGCGACGTCGCCGTGCTGGCGCTCGGCCTGAACAACCTGGCCTCGCTCCACTTGGCCCGCGGCGAGTTCGACGCGGCCGATCCCGTGCTGGCCGAGGCCCTGGCGCTGTGCGAGCGCGCCGGCCTAACGGCCACGCAGGCGCTCGTGCTGGCGAACCTGTGTGATCTCGCGCACGGGCGCGGCGACCTGGAGGCGGCGCTGCGCCACGGCCGACGGGCCCGCGAGATGGGCGAGGCCAGCGGTCAACGCGTGCTGCTGTGCTGGGTCCACGCCAGCCTGGGCAGCGTGGCGCTGCGGCGCGGCGACGTTGTGACAGCGCGCGAGTCGATCGCCCTGGCCTGCGGTATCGCCCTCGCGCTCGAGGCGCCGACGTTCAAGAAGGTCGCCGTGCTGGCGCTGGCCCGGCTGCTGCACGGCACCGGCCATGCCGCGGCGGCGGGCAAGGTACTCACGCTGGCGATCACCGAGCCGGGATTGAGCCCGGCCGACCGGGACGACCTGGAGCGCCAGTCGCGCGAGTGGCACTCCGAGCCGCTGGCCGCGCCCAGCGGCTTGACGCTGGACGCGCTGCTGCAGCGCGTGGCAATCGATCTCCCCGACAAGCACGAGGATCTGGTCGCGTTCCTCGACCGCTGAGCGCCGCGGAACGCCCGCGGAACGGCCCGGTTTGCACAGTTCGTCCTCACGAAAGGACGAACCATGCACACCTTCCCTTCCTTCCTCTTCTCCTTCTCCTTCGCCACGCCGGCGGTTCGCCTGGCGCTGCTGCAGATCGCCGAGGCCGTGCGCGGCTGGCGAGCCCGCGAGCAGGCGCGCCGCACGGCGCGCGCGCTGGCCGACCTGGACGACCGCACGCTGCACGACCTTGGCATCCATCGTTGCGAGGTCGGTGCCGTCAGCGCCGAAGTCCATGGTCTGCGTGCCGCGACGCTGCGGCGCGTGATCCAGGGGATCTGAGCGCCGCTCCCCTCGTCACCCCACCCAAGGAGAACGCCCGACCGCGAGCCCACCACCCACTCCACCGATCCCGATCCCAGCTCCCTTTTCAATCATTCCTTTTCTTAGGACATCCGAACCATGAACCGCTACATGATCCAACGCACCTTCCCGAACGGCCTGTCGATCCCCATGACCGCGGAGGGCCGCAAGGCCTGCGCCGGGGTGGTCGAGGTCAACGCCGCCGACGGCGTGACCTGGGTGCACTCCTACGTCACCCCGGATCGCAAGAAGACCTTCTGCGTCTACGACGGTCCGTCGCCCGAGGCGATCCGCAAGGTGGCCGAGCGCAACGGCCTGCCGGTCGACTCGATCACGCAGGTCAGCGTGCTCGATCCGTACTTCTACATGGCCGAGTGACCGCCGGCCGGCCTCCCGACGAAGACGGCGATGCCTCGCTTCCTGGTCGAGCGGACCTTCCCGCACGGGCTCGCGATCCCCTTGGATCGCGACGGCCGCAAGACCTGCGCGAGCGTCATCGCCGTCAACACGCCGTTCCAGGTCACGTGGATCCGTTCCTACGTGAGCCTGGACGGACGCAGGACCTTCTGTCTCTATGAGGCCCCGTCGCGGGACGTCATCTGCCAGGTCGCCGATCGCAACGGACTGCCGGTGTACCGCATCACCGAGGTGGACCGGCTCGATCCGTACCCGCCAATCTCCTGAGAGGGCCCGTCCCGCCATTGGCTTCATCAGCTTCCCACGTCAACACGTCATCCACCATGAACCACAAGCTAATCGTTCTGTGCGCGCTCGCCTTCGGCGCCGCGCTGCCCACCCTGGCCCAGCAGCGCTTCGTCATCGAGCGCGACATGCCCGGCGTCTCCACGCTCACGCCCGAACAGCTGCGCGACGCCTCGCGCAACTCGAACAAGGTGCTGCACGACCTCGGACCGGACATCCAGTGGGTGCACAGCTACGTCGCCGGCGACAAGATCTACTGCATCTACAACGCGCCCAGCGAAGCGCTGATCCGCGAGCACGCCAAGCGCGCGGGCCTGCCGGCCAACCGCATCACGCCGGTGGCCGCGGTGATCGACCCGACGACCGCACGCTGAATCAGCCGCACCCCCCCTGTGCCGATCGAATGTTGTCTTGGCGTCTTGGCTGCATGCGATCGAGTGGAGCCTGGCCGCGGTGGATTCGGCGCACCGCGCGAGGCTCGATGCGGCGCGTGCTGCGCTGCGCGAGTTGCGGCACGTCGCATCGAATCCAGATGGAGACCGGTATCGCGCGTCGAACGCCGCGATGCCGGCAATGCATCAATGGGCCGTCGTCGGGTCGATGATGCCGCGGACTTCGGTCACCCTGCTGGCAGGAAAGCCACTCAGCGACGCGTGCTGATGCACCATCGACACATGCTCGGCCAGATAGACGCAGAAGGTCTTGTCGTCGGCGACGAAGGACTGCACCCACTGCACCTTGCCGGACAGCTTGGCCAGGGCGCCGTTGGAGGTCGCCGCCGCACTCTTGAGCTGTTCCCGGTTCAGCGCGCCGACTCCGGCGATATCGCGTTCGATCACATAGCGTTTCATGGTCACGGTCCCATCGAAGATTCCCGCAACAGTGGAGGGACCTCCGGGTCGTGCTGCGAGGATCGAGCGACCGTTCGGTGGGGCACGTGGCGTTGACCAAGAAGCACTATCGAAGCGCCACGAAGATGAAGCGCCCGGTGCGCCGAAGAGCGTTCCGCATTTGATTGGCCCCATAGTAGGCATTTGACGAAAACAATGCGGAACGTTTCACCCCTGCAACCCGCGCCAATGCTCATTTCGCACTGGGACTCAAAATCCCCCGCCGCAAGGTGTGCCGGTTCGAGTCCGGCCCCGGGCACCACAGGTCAACATCGCATCGGCAGCTGCCACGCCTCGCTTTTCGGACCCCTAAGTCCATAGGTACCCGCGAGCCGGGAAACCAGATTCTGCGCAGATCGCCGCGCTTGCGCCATCGAGTACGCCAGGGCGAGCCAGGCCAGGGCCTTGATCGCGTGTCGTCGACAACGAAGCCGGGTAAACCCGAGGCCTGGTGCGCCGCCCGACAATCACCGCACCGCTTCCGATTCACCCCCTTTGTTGCAGTCCTCCGATGCCCGAAAGAACCGAATCCACTGAACCTCCCCCGGACGGCGAATCGAGCGGGGTTGCCGTCCTCGATCGCGCGTTCGCCCTGCTCGCCGCGTTCGGCCCCCTGGATCCTCGGCTGACGCTGACGGAGCTTTCTCGCCGAACCGGCCTCTACAAGAGCACCGTGTTGCGTCTGCTGGCGGCGCTGGAACACGGCGGGTTCATTCGCAAACTGGAGGACGGCCGCTATGCGATCGGGCCGCAGCCGTTGCGGCTGGCGACGATCTACCAGGGTTCGTTCGAGGTCGGCGACGTGATCGAGCCGATGCTGAAGCGGCTGAGCGCCGCGAGCGGCGAGACGGCCTCGTTCTACGTGCGGCACGGCAACATGCGGGTGGCGCTCTTCCGCGTGGAGCCGTCGCGTGCGGTGCGCGCTTCAGTCAGGATCGGCCAGGAATATCCGATCGAGCAAGGCGCCTCGGGCAAGGTGCTGCTCGCCTTTTCCTCGTCCGCGTCACCTCGCTTGGAACGCGTTCGGCAGCGGTACTGGGCGGCGTCTTACGGCGAGCGCGACCCCGAGACGGCCTCGGTCGCGGCGCCGGTGTTTGGCGTGACCGGAGAGTTGCAGGGGGCGCTTGCCGTCGCAGGGCCGAGGGTCCGCTTGTCGCCGCCGGAAACGATGCTGGCCGCATGCCGGCTGGTCATGGAGGCCGCTCGCGAAGCGACGCTCAGCCTTGGGGGCCGGACGGCGAGTCTCGACCTTGCGATGGCCAACCTGACCATCGAGCAGTTCAGTCAACCCGGCGCGGCTTGATCGGGCGCCGATCAACCCTCCGCCGCATACCAAGCCGGGCGTGTCGTTGCCGGCCCGAAACCGCGGCAAGCGATCGATCACGCCGAACCTGCGGCCTTGAGGCTTTTCGCGGCATTGGTGTATCCGCCACCGGCGGCGTCGACGAAGTGCACGTGCAGGCCTTCGTTGGCCGATGTCACGAGGCAGGTCATCAGCGCCGTATCCGAGACTTCCATGCCGTAGCGAAGCATCTGCCTGGAGGCGCAATCATCGAGGTAGCGTCTGATCGGATCGATGCCATCGGGCGGGCAGTCGATGACGAAGCAGACCGTGTCGTCATGCCTGCAGAAGTCGGTGTTGTTGCAGATGTCGCGGCGATAGCGCTCCGGGTCGAAGCCGCCGGTCGGGCGGCCACGCGCAAAAATCAGCCGGGCCACCAAGGATGCCCCCAAGACGCGAAGCACCGACACGGCGAGCGAACCGCCACGCCGCCGCGCGCGGGCCTCGAGCATGAAGCCCCTGGGGGGCCATCGGACGCTCAGGTTATCCAGACTCGCCGGTTTGGGGTCGCCGTCTTGCCCGGCGAGCCCGATGACACGCGTGAAGATCTCTCGCGGCTCTGCCGCCCCCTGGATGATCAGCGCCAACATCTTTCCGCGCGTGGCGCGTAGCGCATCCCAGCGGCACGACAGGCCGGTCAGGTCAATCGGTGCACGATCGTCCAACGAGTCGGCGATGGCGGCTCGGCTGATCAAGTCAGGATCGCCGCGCCCTCTCACCGCCGATTCGAACAGCGCGACGGCCCCGCCGAGGAACACGCCGAAACTGTTCCCCGGCGAAGGTTCATAGCGTCCGACCTTCAGGTCGACACCCCGGCGCCGCAACTCGGCCACCGTGACCAGGCCCACGCGCAGTGAGAGCCCGAACTCGCGTGCGGCCAGGCCGCGCACCCGGGCCAGCACGGCGCGCGCTTGGGCCATTTGATGCGGCGGCACCATCACGACCGCCCCGTCGCCCCCGAAGAGGAACGGGATCGACCCCGGAGCGCACAGGTTCTTCAGCGCCGCGATGGCCATCGCGGCGACGAAGTTCACCGTCTTGTGGCGGCCTCTGGCGATGGCGGCCGTCGAATCGACGACATCGGTGACCACCAAGGCCCAGTCATCCGGCGCGGGTCGATACCGTTCGTGATCGAAGGTGTCGTAGGCGTGCTCGACCCTGGGGAGGCTGGCAAAGAAGCCCGGCATCGCGTGCTCGACGGGGTCAAGGTCGTGGCCCAAGTGAGGTGCTCGCCAACAAAGAGGGTGTGCAGGTGGCCACCATGATGCCCCACCGCGATCGACGATGCCGTCATGACTCCCCGCCAGCAGCACATCCGGAAGGAACTGCCGAAGTCAGCTCCAGGCGTGGAGCGGCGGGTTCACCTTGTTCAACGCGTAGTTGCCGAGGATCGCGTACTTCCAGCGCACCGGATCGTGCAGGGTGTGCGTGCGCGCATTGCGCCAGTGGCGGTCGAGGTTGTGCTCGGCGAGGGTCGAGCGCGTGCCGGCGAGTTCGAACAGCTTGTTGGTCGCGGCGATAGCGATCTCGGTCGACAGCACCTTGGCTTCCGCGACCGCGATCTGCGCTGCCGCGACGCTCTCGGCCGTCGGCCCGGCCACGGCCTCGTCCACCGCCATCCCGGCCTTCTCCAGCAGCGCTTCGGCGGCATGCAGGCGCAGCGTGAGCTCGCCGACGGCCTGGATCGTGTACGGGTCCTGCCAGGCGTGATCGAGGTTGCTGTCGACCCAGGCGCGCGCCTTGGTGCGCACGAACTGCACCGTCTCGTCGATCGCCGCCTGTGCGATGCCGGTGTCGACGGCAGCCTGGATGATCTGGAAGATCGCGCCGTCGGCGGTCGGCTTGTCGTAGCCCTTGTAGCCGGGCACCAGATGGGTCTTGGGCACCTTGACGTTCTTCAGCAGCACCGTGCCGCTCGAGGTCGTGCGCTGGCCGAAGCTGGACCAGTCGTCGATCACGCTCAGGCCCGGCGCGCTGCGCTCGGCGATCGCATACCAGGCGCGGCCCTCGTCGTCGAGCGCGACGATCGGCACCAGGTGCGCGAGCAAGGCGCCGGTGGCGTAGAACTTCTGGCCGTTGACGATCACGTGATCGCCCTGGTCGGCGAAGCGGGTCTCGAAGTCGACTGCGCGCTTGCTGCCGAACTCCGAGAACGCGTTGCCGAAGCGCAGGCCACGCAGCACCCCGCCGAAGAGCAGCGCCTGCTGCGCCGGGTCGGAGACGGTGCGGATCGCGGCCACCACGCCCAGGTGGTTCTGCGGGATCTGGCCGATCGACGGATCGGCGGCCGAGATGATCTGGATCACCTTCGACAAGGTCACGTAGGACAGCTCCGGCCCGCCGTGCGCCTTGGGCACGTTGATCGACCAGAGGCCGCTTTGCGAGAAGGCATCGAGCTCGGCCAAGGGGCGCTCGCGCTTCCTGTCGCGCTCGGAGGCGCCGACGGCGAACTGCTCCGCCAGCGCGGTGGCGATGCGCAGGGCTTCGGCGTCGTCACGAATGACGTGCGCCGCTGACGCGGGCCGCGGCACGGCGGGAACCGATGCGCGGTTCGGCGCGTCGGCGGCGGCGTTGCCGGTCTTGCTGGAGGAATCGGAAAGGACGGTGCTCATGGGTGACTCGCTGAAGTGGGATGGGGATGGAAGCTGCGCACGTGCTGCGCATCGATGAAGGCCTTGCGGCCCGGGCCGCTGTCGCCGAGGTAGAAGCGGCGCACGTCGTCGCGCGCCAGCAGCTCGGCCGCGCTCCCCTGGGTGGCGACGCTGCCGGTGGCCAGCACGTAGCCGTACTGCGCATGGCGCAGCGCGATCGCGGCGTTCTGCTCCGCGAGCAGGAAGCTCACGCCCTGCTCGCGATTGAGGCGGCCGACGGCTTCGAAGATCTCCTGCACCACCAGCGGCGCAAGGCCCATCGAGGGTTCGTCGAGCAGCACGAGCCGGGGGCGGCCCATCAGCGCGCGGCCGATCGCCACCATCTGCTGTTCGCCGCCCGAGGTGTAGCCGGCCAGGCTGTTGCGCCGCGTCTTCAGCCGCGGAAAGAGATCGTAGACGGCCTCGAGGCGCTGCTGCAGCTGCCGGCGCGGCGGCGAGTCGACGAAGCCGCCGAGCAGCAGGTTCTGCTCGACGCTCAGGTGCGCGAAGCAGCGCCGGCCTTCGAGCACCTGGGCCACGCCGGCGCGCACCAGGCGGTCCGGCCCGTGCTGCAGCACGGAAGCGCCTTCGTAGCGCACGTCGCCGCCGGTGACCGTGCCGCGCTCGGCTTCGAGCAGGCGCGAGATGGCTTTCAGGGTCGTCGTCTTGCCGGCGCCATTGGCCCCGAGCAGCGCGACGATGCCGCCGCGCGGCACCTCGATCGAGACGCCGCGCAGCGCGAGGATCACGTGGTCGTAGACGACCTCGATGCGCTCGACCTGCAGTAGTGGCATATCGGTCGTGGTCATTGGAGTGCCTGGGGGAGTGTTTCGGGTCGACGCGCCGGCCAGCGCACGGCCGCTCCGAAGCGGCCGGCGACCCCCACGGGGGGCCGAGCCCGGACGCGAACAGTCCAGTGGACTGTTCGCGCCTGGCGAGGGGCTGGGCCACTGGCCCAGCGCGGCCTGCAAGGTCGACCGCGGTACGCCGCGGACGGGGGGCTCCATTCAGCGCGCCTGTGCGACGGCGACCGATTCTTTGCTGCAATCGCGCACCGGCAGGTTCTGCTCCTTGGCGTACTTCAGCGACGAGGCTTCGATGATCGGGCGCAGCAGCGCACGGTCGGCCTGCACCCAGTCGCTGATCACCTTCCAGTTGCTGCCGGTCCATTGCTGGAAGCGCACCGCGCCGCCGCCTTCATGGTCGGCGCAGCTCAGCTTCAGCGGCTGCACCAGGCCGAGCGCGCCGAGTTCCTTCAGCCGCGCGTCGTCGAGCCGGATGTTCTCGAAGCCCCAGCGCACCTCCTCGCCGGTCAGCGGGCGCTTGCCGTATTTGGCCTGCGCGACGCGCAGCGCCTCGACGTTCAGGATGCCGTTGACGACGCCCAGGTTGTAGTAGACGTTGCCGAAGCGCTTCGGGTCGGCGAGGTTGCCCTTGCCGGCATCGACCACGTCCTTCTTGATGTCCTGCAGCACCGGGAACTGCGTGCCCGAGGGGTGCGTGGTGATCGAGATGAAGCCCTTGGCCGCATCGCCGGCCGGTGCCGCGTCGTCCTCCGAATTGCTCCAGATGTTGCCGATCACGTGGTCCGCCGGGAAGCCGACCTTCTGCGCGTTCTTCAGCGCCACCGGGTTCATCACGCCCCAGCCGCGCAGGATCACCCAGTCGGGCTTGATGCGGCGGATGTTGAGCCATTGCGACTGCTGCTCGTTGCCCGGGTGCGGCACTTCGATGTGCGTCAGCTCGAAGCCGTATTTCTTGGCCAGGATGTCGAGCACCGGGATCGTCTCCTTGCCGTACGGCGAGCCGTGGTACAGCGTGACGATCTTCTTGCCCTTCAGCTTGTCGAGGCCGCCGGACTGCTGGCCGATGTAGTTGACGATCGCCGAGACCTCGCTGTAGGGGTTGAGCTGCAGCGGGAAGACATAGGGGAAGACGCGGCCGTCGGTCGAATCGGTGCGGCCGTGGTTGATCGTGATCAGCGGCAGCTTGTCGGCGGTGGAGCGTTCGAGCGTGGCATAGGCGATGCCAACGCTGAGCGGATTGGTCGCCGCGGCGGGAGCGCCGTTCAGGCCCTTCTTCAGGCGCTCGTAGCACTCGACGCCGCGCTCGACCACGTACTCGGTCTCGCATTCGCTCCAGGTCAGCTTGACGCCGTTGACGCCGCCGTCGCGCAGGTTGATCAGGTTCATGTAGTCGATGAAGCCGCCGAAGAATCCCGTGCCGCCGGCCGCATACGGGCCGACGCGGTAGCTCTGCAGCGGGAAGTACTGCTCCTTGCCGGCTTCGGCATGGGCTGCCGAGGCAAGCAGGCCGAACGAGGCAGTGACCAGAGCCACAGCGGCGGAACGGCGCAGCCGCGAGCCGATCGCAGCGGTGGAAGGTTGGCGGGAAGTCGTTGGGTTCATCAGGTTCTCCAGGAGGTTCTTCGTGAGTGAGCGGCGCCCCGGCGCGCACGCGCACGCGTGCCGCCGACAGGCAGGAACAGGAACGGGAATCGGAGGGTGGCCGGCGCGGGGGCTCAGGCTCTGAGCGGCCAGGCCCGACAGCGCTCGCGCAGCGACTGCAGCAGCCGCGCCAGCCCATCGGGCTCCTTGATCAGGAAGACGATGATCAGGCTGCCGAAGATGATCTTCTGCAGGTTCTCGATGTTGCCCTCGTCGATCAGGCCGCCGAGCAGGCGCGATGCGGTCTGGCTCAGCAGCACCGGGAACAGCACGATGAAGGCCGCGCCGTAGAAGTTGCCGGCGATGCTGCCGAGGCCGCCGATGATCGCGATGAAGAGGATCTGGAACGAGCGGCCGAGATCGAAGCCGTGCGGCTCGACCGTGCCGAGGTAGGCGAAGGCCCACAGCGCGCCCGCGACGCCGAGGTAGAAGGAACTGACGCCGAAGGCCAGCAGCTTGGCGCGCAGGACGGCGATGCCCATCGCCTCGGCGGCGGCGTCCATGTCGCGCACCGCCATCCACTGGCGGCCGGTCTCGCTGCGTATCAGGTTGTGGGCGAAGAGCGTCAGCGCCACGACGATGGCGAGGCAGAACAGGTAGCGCCCGGCCGGGGAGTCGAAGCTGATGCCGGCGACGTTCAGCTTCGGCGCGCTGATCACGCCGGAAGCGCTGTCGTCGGAGAACCAGCTCACTTTCACGAAGAGCCACTGCACGAAGAACTGCGCGGCCAAGGTCGAGACGATCAGGTAGAAGCCCTTGATGCGCAGGCTCGGCAGGCCGAAGAGCACGCCCGCGCCGGCACTGACCAGGCCACCGAGCGCGATGCTGAGCAGCAGCGGCAACTGCGGCAGGCGCAGCGCGACGTTGTAGGTGGCGAAGGCGCCGATCGCCATGAAGGCCGCCGAGCCGACCGACAGCTGCCCGGTGTAGCCGGTGAGGATGTTCAGCCCCAGCGCGGCGAGCGAGAACACCAGCAGCGGCACGAGGATCGCGGAGAACCAGTAGTCGTTGCCGATGAAGGGCACGACGCCGAAAGCCGTCACAAGGAGCACCGCGAGCGCGAGGCGCGAACTGCCGCCAGTGCCCGCACGGCCCTGCCTGCCGATCTCGGGCGTGCTGTAGCGGGCGAGCGCGCCGGCGCTGCTTGCGACGGAGAGGGTTCTGCTCATCGTCGTCTACACCCGCTGCACCGTGCGTTCGCCGAAGAGGCCGTACGGTCTGAAGAAAAGGAACAGCATCGCCAGCGCATAGGGGAACCAGTTCTCGAGTCCGCTGCCGATCACCGGGCCGAGATAGACCTCGGCCAGCTTCTCGGCGGCGCCGATCAGCAGGCCGCCGACGATGGCTCCGGTGATCGACGTGAAGCCGCCGATGATCAGCACCGGCAGCGCCTTCAGCACCACCAGCGACAGCGAGAACTGCACCCCCGAGCGGGCGCCCCACAACAGGCCGGCGATCAGCGCGACCAGCCCGGCCACGGACCAGACCACCGCCAGCATGTGGCGCAGGTTGATGCCCACGGCCAAGGCCGCGAGCGGGTCGTCCGCTACCGCGCGCAGGCGCAGGCCGATGCGCGATCGATCGAAGAGCAGCGAGAGGGCGGTCACCAGCACGCCGGCGCAGGCCGCGGCGAACAGATCGAACTGGCTGATGAAGACGCCGCCGAGTTCGAAGGGCTTGTCGTCGATGCCGAGTTCGAGCGCATGCACCTGCGTGCCCCAGAGCATCTGCGCCGCGCCTTCGATGACGTAGCTGAGGCCGAGCGTCGCCATGAAGAGCACGATCGGCTGCCGGTTCACCAGAGGGCGCAACACCACTCGCTCGATCGCCAGCGCCAGCACCAGCATCGCCAGCAGGGTGAGCGGCAGCGCGAACCAGAAGCCGACGCCGCGTTCGACCAGGCTGACGAAGGTGAGCGCCGCGAAGAGCACCATCGAGCCCTGCGCGAAATTGAAGACACCCGAGGCCTTGTAGATCAGCACGAAGCCGATCGCGACCATCGAGTACATGACGCCCGCCAGCATGCCGCCGATCAGGACTTCGAGGAAGAATTGCATCTCGTGCCGCCTCGCCTCAATGGGCCGCGCCGATGTAGGCGTCGATGACGGCCGGGTCGGCCTGCACCTCGGCCGGGCGGCCGTCGGCGATCTTCTTGCCGTGGTCGAGCACGACGACCCGGTCGGAGATGTCCATCACCACGCCCATGTCGTGCTCGATCAGCACCACGCTCGTGCCGCGATGACGGTTGAGCTCGACGATGCAGCGCGACATCTCGTGCTTCTCGTCCACGTTCATGCCGGCCATCGGCTCGTCGAGCAGCAGCAGCGTGGGCTCGGCCGCCAGCGCGCGGGCGAATTCGACGCGCTTCTGCTGCCCGTACGGCAGGCTGCCGACCACGCTGTGGCGCACGCGCTGCAGTTGCAGGAAGTCGATCACGCGCTCGGCGGCTTCGCGCTGCAGCAGGGCCTCACGGCGCGCGCTCGCCCAGCGCAGGCCGTTGCCAAGCAAGTTGTCGCGCGACTTCAGCGAGCGGCCGGTGAGCACGTTGTCGAGCACGCTCATACCCTTGAACAGCGCCAGGTTCTGGAAGGTGCGCGAGATGCCGAGGCGCGCCGCCTGGCGCGGGCGCAGCCGGCGATGGCGCTGGCCGGCGATCAGCAGCGCGCCCTGCTGTGCCTCGTAGAAGCCGCTGACGACATTCAGCAGCGAGCTCTTGCCCGCGCCGTTGGGGCCGATGATCGAGAGCACCTCGCCTCGCCGCACCTCGAAGCTGATGTCGCTGATAGCCTTGACGCCGCCGAAGGCGAGCGAGACGTTCTCGACGGCCAGCGCGATGTCGCCAACGCCGCGGACGGCGGCTGCCGCGCTCACGACGCTGCTCCCCGCAGGCGCGCAGGCAGCCCGCTTTCGCCCGACGGGCGCGCCGGCGATACGGCTGCGGCGGGCTGGGCCGGGACGGGCGCCGGGAAGTGCTCCAGCCGGATGCCGATCGCCGACAGCGTGGCGCCCACCTCGGGCCCGGGCGCACGGTCGGTGTACGCGGACACCAGGCGGCCCAGGCCGAGCTGGCGCCGCACGCGGCGACGCAGCCACGCGGCCACCCACCCCTCGGGCCGGCCGTGGAGCGATGCCGCGAGCACGCGCCCGCTGGTCGAGGCCTCGGCAGGCCGACGCGACCGCAGATGGTCCGCGAGGGCGGCATGGCCTTGCGCGGTATCGAACAACACCGTGGGCGAGAGTTCACGCAGATCGCGATAGGCATCGCCGAAGGGCTCGGGCAAGCCGAGCACCAGCCCCTGCGCCGGCCACGCGGCCAGCAGTTCGCCGATCGCTGCATGCGAACCCGAGGCGGGACCGACTGCGACGATCGCCGTGCCGTGCGAGCCGCCGGCGCGAGGCGGCCCCCCGTTCGACGACGCCGCAGCGGCCGCGAGCAAGCCCTCGAATAGATGCAGCCCGGGCAGATCGCCGGCCTGCACGCCAGCCTCGTTGCGCACGACGATCAGGCGCGGCACCGCACCGCCGAGAGCCCGCAGGGCATCGAGATCGACGCTGCTGTCGACCAAGACAGCAGCGCTCGCGACGCCATCGGCCTCCAGCCCTACCGCCACCTCGGCGCCGATCAGCGCGCCGGCATAGGCCGTGGCGAGCGATGCCTCGCTCCACGCGCCGACGATCCGGATCCGCGCGCCCTCACCCAGCCCCAGACCGCGCCACAGGCTCGCGCTGTCATCCACCAGCCGCTCGAACTGCGCCCAGCTCACGCCATGCCAGACCCCGTGCCGCTTGAAGCGCAGCGCCAGCGCACGAGGCGAGCCTTTGGCGCGCCCGCGCAATGCGGCCACGGAGCGCCGCAGCGATGCGGTGAAGGCGGTGTCGTGCATGGCGAACGAATCCTGCGGGCCGGGTTGCGACATCAGGCCGCGAGCCGCTCTTGCTCGCGCCGCGATTCCAGCTCGCGCACCAGCGGCAGCACCTTCCGGCCGAAGTACTCCACCTCTTCGATGAAGTGCAGGAAGCCCGTCAGCACCAGCCCGACGCCGATGGACTTCAGCTCGACGATGCGTTCGGCGATCTGCTGCGGCGTGCCGATCAGGTTCGTGCGGAAGCCGTCGTTGTATTGCACCAGGTCCTCGAAGGTCGAGTTGGCCCAGTTGCCCTGCCCTTCCGGCGACGCCTTGCCGGCCTGCTGGACCGCATCGCCGAAGGCCTGCACCGCTTCGACGTGGGCATGCTTGATGATGTCGGCCAGCACCTGCTTGGCCTCTTCCTCGGTGTCGCGGGCGATCACGAAGGCGTTCACGCCGATGCGCACCGTGTGGCCTTCGGCCTTCGCCTTGGCCTGGATGTCGTCGATCTGCGCCTTCAGCTTGTCGGGCGTGTTGCCGTTGGTGAAGTACCAGTCGGAGACGCGCGAAGCCATGTCGCGCGCGGCGCGCGAGCTGCCGCCCTGGAAGATCTCCGGGTGCGGCTTCTGGATCGGCTTCGGGCTCAGTGTGTAGTCGTGGAAGCGATAGAAGTCGCCCTTGAACGTGAAGTTGTCCGTCGTCCAGATGCCCTTCAGCGCGCGGATGAATTCTTCAGAACGGCGATAGCGTTCGTCATGCTCCAGCCAGGGTTCGCCGATCGCGGTGAACTCGCCCTTGAACCAGCCGCTGACCACGTTGATCGCGACGCGGCCGTTGCTGATGTGGTCTATGGTCGCGAGCTGCTTGGCCGCGACCGCTGGGTTCCACGGACCGGGCAGGATCGCGGCCAGCACCTTCAGCTTGGTCGTGGCCTGCAGCAGCGCCTGGCTGAACGAGACCGACTCGTGCTGGAACTCCGCGCCATAACCCGCGGTGAAGCGGATCTGGCTCAATGCGTATTCGAATCCCGCAGCCTCCGCAGTCTGCGCGAGCCGCTGGTTGTATTCGAGCCCCCAATGCGTGCGCTGCTCGATCGTGCTGACGACGAGGCCGCCGCTCACATTGGGCACCCAATACGCGAACTTGATGCCGTCATCGTTTTTCTGATTCTGGACTTGTGTCATGAGTCTTTCTCCTGGGAGTGGATTCAAGCGGCGAGTGCCTGCAACGGGGCCGAAGCGGCCAGGGTCCGATGGCGAAGCCACGGCAAGGCGCGCTCGACCGCGAGGTCGATGCGCTCGACGAGGAGCTTGTCCTTGACCTGGTAGTTGCTGAATTCGCCGTCGCTCGCGAACACGCCGATCGGCAGGGTGAGCGCCTGGAAGAAGCTGAACAGCGGCCGCAGCGACTGCTCGATCACCAAGGCATGGCGTGGGCTGCCGCCGCTGGCGAGCAACAGCACCGGCACGTCGATCAAGGCGTTGTGATCGACGAAGTCGAACAGGTGCTTGAAGAGCCCGGTGAACGAGGCGCGATACACGGGCGTGGCCGCGATCACCAGGTCAGCGCCTTCGATCGCCCGCACCTGCGCCTCGGCCGCGGCCGGCAGATCGGCCCGGCGCGTGACGGGCCCGATCTGGGACGCGATCTCGCCCAGTTCGATCACCTCGAATTCGATCGGCAATGCGTCGCCGAGCCGGTCGAGCACCGCGTGGACGAGACTCAGTGTTCTGGACGGTCTTTGCAGACTGCCCGAGACTGCGACGACTTTGAATGTCTTGCTCATGTCGGATTCCTGTGGTGTCTTTGTCTGACCGCTTGGGTCGATGGGCTGAATGCCTTCTTCATTGCAGTTCGTGTGCCAGGCTTCACGGTGGCGCCGGGTGCTCGATCGGTGGTTCGAAGCCAGCAGCACGGGTGCTTCCGCAGCAACCCGATCCGCGCCGCGCACGGAAACTGCTGGCTTGTCAGCAGCCTCGCGAAACCGGCATCGCCGCGGCTGCGGCCCCGTTGTGCGAGGGGTGCTGCTGCAGCAACACCGGATCCGCACAGGTGCTTCGCCATCAGCATGCTGCGCAGGGCTTGCGACGCGTCACGAATAGAAGGTGGGCTTCGGATAGCGGGCGTTCAGGGTCCAGTCGCCGAGCTCGCGCAGCTTGTAGTCGACGGGGTCGTGCAGGCTGTGCGTCCGCAGATTGCGCCAGAAGCGGTCCAGCCTCAGCCCTGCGTGCGTGGCCCGCGCGCCGGCCACGTCGAACATGCGGGACGTGAGGTCGAGGCCGGCACGCGTCGCCGCGACCTTGGCCGTGGCGATCGCGATCGCCACCTCGCCGCGTTCGGCTTCGGTCAGCGAGAGCCCGCGCTGCCAGGCTTCATCCAGCAGCCGGGCCGCACGCTGCGTCAACAGGCTCGCGCCTTCGAGCGCGACCCGGAACTCGCCGTAGTGCGCCAGCACGTACAGGTCTTCGTTCGCGCTGGCGGCCGGCGAGGCCATCCACGGCTTGGTGTTCTGCAGCGTGTAGGCGCGCGCACTGGCCAAGGCACCTTCGGCGAGCCCGAGATAGATATGCGTGAGGATCAGCTGCGCAATCAGCGAACGCAGGCATGCGAAAGGAGAGCTGAACGGCCCCGGGTGGGACAGCACTTCGCGCTGTTCGATCAGCACATGGTCGAACGTGACGCTGCCGCTGTCGGTCTGGCGCTGGCCCATGTTGTCCCAGTCCCGGTGGACCGTGATGCCTTCACGCGCGGTGGGCACGGCCGCGATCACCAGGCGCTCCTGCTGCGCATCGAAGGCCGAGGCGATCAGCATGTCCGAATCGGTGGCGCCGGAACAGAAGCTCTTCTGGCCGTGGAACTCGAAACCCTCGCCGCGACGCGTGCCCAGCGTGCGCCGATCGAGCGGGTTCAGCGCATTGCCCCAGAACCAGTCGTGGCGCGCGGTCTTCGACAGCCACTCCTGCGTCTGCGCGGCGGAGCCGAAGAGACGCACGGTCGCCATCATCAGGTGCTGGAAGGCGAAGACATGCGCGACCGAACTGTCCACCTGGGCGAAGCGGCGCACGATGTCCAGCGTCTCGGACCAGCTGGCGCCCAGGCCGCCGAGTTCC
>Ga0105239_10002814_pt1 | contig 21750 bp, 21 predicted proteins | sample KBSC44metaG_FD_92761 | JGI IMG/M metagenome (GOLD analysis project Ga0105239, IMG submission 92761) | Corn rhizosphere microbial communities from Kellogg Biological Station, Michigan, USA - KBS C4-4 metaG | ecosystem: Host-associated > Plants > Roots > Rhizosphere > Soil | place: Michigan, USA... | reverse complement strand
TGCTGCCTCCCGTAGGAGTCGGGCCCGTGTCTCAGTGCCCGTGTGGCTGGTCGTGCTCTCACACCAGCTACCCATCGTCGCCTTGGTAGGCCGTTACCCTACCAACTAGCTAATGGGACGCACACTCATCTCTATCCTCCGGAGATTTAATATCTATATGATGCCATATCAATATCTTATGGGGAGTTAATCCGAATTTCTTCGGGCTATGCCCCAGATAAAGGTAGATTGTGTACGTGTTCCGCACCCGTTTGCCGGTCGCCGCCCAGTATTGCTACCTGCGCTGCCCCTCGACTTGCATGTGTTAAGCCTGCCGCTAGCGTTCATCCTGAGCCAGGATCAAACTCTCCATTGTAAATGAAGTGCTCGAAACTGACTGATATTCTCTCAAATTTTCATTTTCAGGAATTCAATCATTTCAAATGTATATATTTTTTGCTAGCACCCGATCTACCGAAGTAGTCAGGTGACTTACCTGTATGTAACGAACTTCATCGTTACATGCTGTTATTTCCCAATCTTTCAAAGAACCTTTATTCAATTTACCAATTAGCTGTTGTGCTGATTAGCTGATGAATATTTTGTCGTGCCTGTGGAGTTGAACCACCCTTGCTTCCGGCCTTTAACCGCTACACCTTTTTCGTTTTCTAAAGAGCTTTTTCACTTCCCGTTTTCCGCTTCGGGAGTGCAAAGGTAGCAGACATTTTTCACACCGCAAAATTGTTTTTGAAATTATTTTTTCATCAACCATTTTCACTACCCCTTCTTCACCCTACTCTCTCTTTAATCAACAACTCAAAGAACTTTTTCCCCGCTACCCTTTTTCGTTTTGGGAGTGCAAAGATAGGCGGAGTTTTCGAACCACCAAACTTGTTTTAGCATATTTTTCATCCCAATGTATGCTGAGGCACTTTTGCTTCGTTTTGGGCGGAGGATAAAGATACGGAGAAGTTTTGTTTCTGCGCATAAATATGTGAGGTATTAACAAATGGTATGGAGCAAGTTGATTGCGTGAATAGATGATAGGGCAAGCTACGAATCCTTCAAGACAAGCGGTGGGTATGGTATTGCGTGCGACTCGTGTTCATGTCTACATACAACAAGACGCAAATATTGCGCATCGACAGCACTATACAATATGATGGAGCTGTAATGGTTGATGTTTATCGCGTGATGCCTATTGTAAAATAATATCAGTGCTGGAAGATGTACAGAACGATGCTGTATGTTTTGTTTGCTTTGTCGTAGTCGACTTCCATGGCGATGTGTGACGGTGCATTGCCTACAGTTGTTTCGTCGGTGATCTGAGGCAGGTAGGCGACCTTTTTATAATCAGCAAGACCAGGATAGAAATTATCAGTGAGACTAAGGGTATATCCTTTGCCGGAGAAACAACTATCTAGTTTGCTTTTGTAACTGTCATAAATAGGTTTCAAATCACTGATCGTTTTTGTCTGAAAGACGGCACCTTCGTAGAACAACCCCATGGCAGCCACAAAGCGGGCTTTTGTAACGCCGGGGACAGGGATGTTACAATCCCATATTATAGCGTTCTGCGTAATGCTGTTTTGTGCACCACGTACATTTCTGAACTGATTAGGTGCGTCGTTCATAATGGTATTCATAGCCGTACAGAAATCTGCCGACTGTGCATGTGTATAAATAGCGAAGAGAGAAAAGCAAATGGTGAGTATCTTTTTTGTCATTGGCGTAAATTAGTGAAAATGTAGAAACGAGATACCACAACCCACTAAAGGGGCTTCCTTCGTTTTCAGGATATTGGTGGGCTATGCACGAAAGCAAAAGTGTGTCATGGTTCGACAAGCTCACCATGACACACTTTTATTGTTTGTACTCTCATAGATGAATGTTACATCATCTTATTACTCGTACTACATACGTTCTATAACTATCGCACTAGCTCCGCCGCCACCATTACAGATGCCTGCAGCGCCATATTTGGCACCTTTTTGTTGCAGAACATTAATGAGGGTTGTAACAATGCGGGCTCCGCTGGCACCCAGCGGGTGACCAAGGGCTACCGCGCCACCGTTCACATTCACCTGATCGGCTTTGAGGTGCATTTTTTGTGTATTTACAATGCCCACTACGCTGAATGCTTCATTGAGTTCGAAGTATTGGATGTCTTCCATCTTAAGGCCTGCTTTAGCTACCGCCTTAGGTACCGCGATAGACGGTGTAGTGGTAAACCACTCCGGCGCCTGCTCTGCATCAGCATAGCCTATTATCTTGGCAAGCGGCTTAACACCAAGTGCTTCGGCCTTTTCTTTGCTCATAAGCACCAACGCACATGCGCCATCATTCATGGTGCTGGCATTAGCGGCTGTGACGCTACCATCTTTTGTGAAGGCAGACTTGAGGCCCGGTATCTTATCGAATTTTACGTTGAATGGTTCTTCATCTTTCGCAAATACCACAGGGTCGCCTTTGCGTTGTGGTACCTCAACAGGTACTATCTCGTTCTGGAAACGACCTTCATTAACTGATGCCTGGCTGCGTTTGTAGCTTTCAATAGCAAACTCATCCTGCGATTCGCGGCTGATATTGCACTCCTTAGCGCACAATTCAGCAGCATTACCCATAGCATAGTTGTGGTACACATCTGTAAGACCATCTTTTGCAAGACCATCTATAAGAGTGACATTACCATACTTATTGCCCCAACGAACATTCTCATTGTAGAAAGGCACATTGCTCATGCTTTCCATACCGCCTGCAATAACTACATCGTTATCGCCCAACATAATGGACTGTGCACCCTGCATGATGGATTTCATACCACTGGCACATACCTTATTGACGGTAGTACATGGTACATTATCGGGCACACCTGCAAAACGCGCTGCCTGGCGAGCTGGCGCCTGTCCGAGATTGGCCTGCATTACACAGCCCATATACACTTCATTTACTTCTGATGCGGCTACACCTGCTTTTTCGAGGGCGCCCTTTATTGCAACGGCACCCAGCTTAGTTGCAGAGAGGTCTTTTAAAGAACCACCCCAGCTACCAATAGGCGTGCGGACCGCTGAAACGATATACACTTCTTTCATAAAATAAATATTTTTTTAGACGGATTAAAGGTACGAGGTTATGCGGAAACCGACCTAATAACAGAAAAACATTATGTGTATAACATTGTGATGTGCGCGGATTTGTCGTGCATTTGTCAGAAAGCGTATTTTTAGCGTTAAGCATGCGTTAAATACGCTATATATTCGTTTGGTTATTAACCGTGGAGTATTATCTTTGGATTAATCCCAAAGGAAATTATTATTAATTTTTAAATAAGGTCAATGAAGAAATTGATTGTGTGTGTTGGATTGTGCCTTATAGCAAATTTTGCTGGCTCTAAAGTTGTTTCAGCAGGAGAATCGCCATCAGCGATGGACGAAACAAGAGTTGAAAAGTATATCTCGGGCGTTTACAGGCAAATAGATTTCAGCAAGTGCGACAGGTTACCTTATGATGTGTTTGATAAAGCTTACCATGGTTACCTAAATCTAAAGTTTGCAGGAAAGCTGAGTGATAGTAAGGATGTCATCTCGGTATGTGACTTTAACCTGCCCAGTACAGAAAACCGCTTGTGGATCATAGACCTGCGTAAAAGGAAAGTACTGTTTAATACTTACGTGGCGCACGGACAGGGTTCGGGCGAGGATTGTGCTTCTTCTTTTTCGAATAATATGGACTCGCACCAGAGCAGCCTTGGCTTCTATGTAACAGGTGAAACCTACCAGGGCGACCATGGTACATCGCTACGCCTGTTTGGCATGGATCGTGGCTTTAATGACGCCGCATACGACCGTGGTATAGTAGTACATGGCGCAGAATATGTAAGCGATAAGTTCGTAGACGGTAATCAACGCCTAGGGCGTAGCTGGGGGTGCCCTGCGGTACCTGCAGGTTTGTCGCTACCTATTATTAATACAATAAAGGACGGTACGTGCGTATTTATCTACTACCCCGACCGCACTTATCTACGCAGTGCTTTCTGGCTGAATAAAAAGGTGGATCACTTGCCGGGTAATGAGATGTACGCTGATATGAAGTTTGCTGACGCGGGCATTATGCCTAAGAGGTACACTACGATACAGTATATACACAACGGTAAGATAGATAGTACAAAGACTGTGGCGCTGGGGGATTAATTACCTGTGGTGCTTTTTAATGCAAATACAGCTTTGAAAATATTTTATAGCGCAGCTTCGGTTGCGCTTTTTTTGTAGGTTGATTGTGTACCCCCCAAAGATACAAGCTGCGTTAGATCGCTTTATCACAGCTAAAGCACAGGCCAGGCAGCTCCGCGCAATAACGATGTCGCACGAGTACTGCTTCGTATTTATTGTCGTATGCGGGTAAATCGTTCATGCATTAATAGGTCTCTAATTCCATATCCCGTTCATCTCCGTTAGCACAATTGGCTTGCCATCGGTAATTACGATCGTGTGCTCATGTTGCGCCATAAAACCGCCTCTGTTACCAACCATTGTCCAGCCATCCTGTAAAGTGGTGGCAAGAGTAGATCTGGTGGAAATGAATGTTTCAATGGCTACTACCGAGTTCTTCCTAAAACGCGTATAATTAAAACGGTCGCGATAATTTGCAATCTCCGCCGGCGCTTCATGGAGGCTTCTGCCAATGCCATGACCTGTCAGGTTTCTTATCACCTTATAACCTTGCTTTTTCGATTCGGTCTCTATCAGGTGGCCAATATCTGCAATACGCACACCACCCTTTATATGGTTGATGGCTTTTTGAAGGATAGCCTTAGAGGCATCGATCAGGTGCTTATGGTGATGAGTGTCTTTACCCAGCACAAATGAGGAGCCATTGTCGGACCAAAACCCATCGAGCTCTGCTGAAACATCTATATTAATAAGATCGCCTTCTTGAAGGATAGTTTTATGAGAAGGAATGCCATGGCAAAATTCGTTATTGACGCTAATGCATGTCCAGCCCGGAAATCCATAGGTCAAATACGGAGCCGATTTTGCACCAAGAGCTTTGAGTACCTGTGCACCGTACTCGTCCAGATGTTTGGTTGTCATGCCCGGAGTCGCATATTGAGTCATCTCTTTCAGGGTCAGGGCAACAGCTTCGCTGGCTTTTTTCATGCCGGCCAGTTCAGATTCATTAGTGATAGACATAACTAGCTAAATTATTTAATCGTACGGTTATCGGCGAGGGCTTGGATGAGTTTTGCATCACGATTGTAGATGTCTGACACAAGGTGTATGTGACTGCCTGTAGTATCCTCGAAGGCTGTGAGGTATACTATATGGACAGGTATCTTGTTCTTCAGTACCTCCCACCGGGTTTTGTGTGTTCCTATCATACTATCGAGCCTATCCTGGTCATATCTCTTTTTCTCAAGCTCAGATAGAATATATAGAGCCATTTGCTGCGGCTGCTGTACGCGGATGCAACCCGAACTCAAGGCGCGATAACGATTTGCAAAGTCGCCCCGGTGCGGGGTATCGTGCAGGTAGATGTCCCAAGGGTTTGGTAGATTGAACTTCACATAGCCAAGCGAATTGTCATCGCCGGGGGCCTGCCTGTAGCTATATCGCTTATAGTTTTTTTCATTGATGTCATTTACACTGATGACATTGCCATTGTGATCGTATGCTTTCAATCCTTTCTTAGCCAGATATTTTTTGCTTTTCTGAATGCCGGGCAATACATCTTTCTTAAGGATGGTTGGTGGCACTCCCCATTGTGGGTTGATGACGATATTTGCCATGTTTGCAAATAAAGATGGGGTTTGCCTTATTGGTTTACCTACTACTACCCGCATGTGCATTGCATTCTGTCCGTCCTTTCTGAAGAAAAGTTCCATCAGGGGCACATCTACCAATATATACAGATTGCCTACCTGTTGCTGCATCCATCGGATGCGCTCCATATTTGCGGCAAGCTGATCCATAATAGCTGACGGCGGCATGGCAAGATGCTTTATTGTTGTGCTATCGAGTTTGCCTGTAGGCTTTATGCCCGAATAATTCTGGTACGCTATAAGCAGCTGTTTTTTCTCGCTAATAGTATCGTTGGGCTGTGTCGTTATCCAGGGAGCTTCTGTATTTATTATCTGCTCTGTAATACTGAATGCATTGCTATCAGCCTTATCCATCGTTTGCGACTGTGTGATGGCATGATTCAGTTGCGAGTCTTGCATTAATGTGTAGTAATGTTTGTACTCCGTGCGCAGCAGGGCATACGTGGGCAGTGCGCTTCGAAATTCATTGAGCGACTTATACTTTTTATCATTCTTAGCAAGCAATTGCGGAACATCCCAGGCAGAGTCATTGACATGAAACCAAAGAGAGTCAACCTTCTTAGGAAGTAACTCGCCGAATAGCAGATCATGTGATGCTGCAAGGTAGCTATGGGTAAAGGCCGTATCGAAAGCAGCAATATCGTCTGCACTGCTTTTTTCTTTTTTTACCTCGTTGTATATTTTTTGCAGCGCAGATAAATTATAACGCTCGGGGTCTATGCCATCATAGCGGATATCATCGAGTTCCTTAAGAAACGTTTCCACATCGCTTAGCGGCTTGCCATCGTCTGTAAGCCATATAGTGTTATAACCATTTAACTGATATGTATATTTTACATTGGCGGTAGCCGACCATTTTTTCACCGAAGTATCGAACGGTGTTATAATAACCTGCAGGCGCTTGCCTACATCTGTATTTGATATTTCGCGTAATGAAATAACAGTCGTTTTGGGGGACTGATGCGTATTACAAGAGATAAAAAAGATAAATGAGCAGACGAACAGCGTAACAGCACCTTTATTAACTAATGGCTTGAAGGGTATGATATACATTCAGGAGTTTAACGACATGAAATTATTATATTTAAACAACAAAAACTATTCCAGTTTACATTGTCAATTCTTTCATGGGATCCCAAAAGTGTTTATCGAAATCGACAACCTTATCGTCTTTTACCTTTATACCTTCTTTTTCTAGGAGCTGTTGCATTTTTTCGGGCGGAGAGAAGTGGTGCTTGCCGGTGAGCAGCCCTACCCTATTGACCACACGATGGGCCGGTACTTTTGGTTTGGCACCCTCGCAGTTATTCATAGCATACCCAACCATACGAGCTCCTGACGCTGCACCTATAGCGGCAGCTACTGCGCCATAAGTAGTAACCCTACCCTTTGGCACGAGGCGGACGACATCAAATATTACATCGTAAATGCTTTGATCGTCTTTTTTCATGGCTGATAGCTTTGTGAAAGTAAATCTCGACAAAAATTATTGAACGGCAAAGCTGAGTAGGGTTGCATTTAACCACAAAATACATGGGGATCCACAAAGGAAGTTGCTATCGCTGTGCACGAAGACAAAATGCGTTATAATCAACCGTTATTCTCACCTCGCTCTTTTATGAGTTGGGAACGTTTTGGTTCAGGGACATTGATATAATTATAAGGGCAGTTGAGGCAGCCATTACCGCAGCAATAACCGCGCTCCGTGAGGTAGAGTGCTGTAAATACAAGCCTGCCGTCGGGCAGGATATTATAGTCCCTGCCCTCAGTCAATGTCTCCATCGTTTATATCGTCTGTATCATCCGTGTCTTCGTCATTGGCTTTTATAAATCTTTCCGGCATTTTTATTTCCGTAGCGGGAAGGGTGAAGCAGATGTAATAGATGGTGCGCCCCTCTGCGAGATGGCGGGTTTCGTAGAATGTTTTAATAGCTAACGGGCCTGTGGCCATGTTCTTTCCGTAGATATCGGCAATGTTAGTAACAATATGGCAGCCCTGTTCTTCAATAACTTCGAGGGTGAAATCATAGAGTTCCTTAGAGTCGGTCTTCAGATTTATAGTACCACCCGGCTTCATTATCTGCTGGTAAAGATGCAGAAACCGGGAATGTGTAAGACGGTTCTTATCCTTGCCTTTGCGCAAGAAGGGATCGGGGAAAATGATCCAGATATCGCTTACTTCACCAGGGTCAAAGTAAGTATCGATCTGCCCTATATGAATACGAAGGAAGCCGACATTAGTTAAGCCCTCATTAAGAGCGGCCTTGGCGCCTGTGTATATACGATTGCCTTTTATATCTACCCCTATGTAGTTTTTGTCTTTATTCTGGCGGCCCAGCCCAACACTGTATTCGCCCTTACCACATGCTAATTCAAGTGTTATCGGGTTGTCATTTTTAAAAAAGCTGTTCCAGTTACCTTTCATATCTTCAGGATACTGCAAAACGTTGCTGTATGTATCTATAGCCTGAAAACGAATCAATTTTTTGTGCCCCATATCTGCGGCAAAGATATAGTGGTAAAAGGCTTTACGGAAATTGAATTATTTCATTGTGTTATTAGCTTATTATACATTGGTTATTTACATCAAGACAATCTCTGCAATGGAATAAAAGTATGTACACTTATTAAGGAAGTATGTACATTTACTTCCTTAACATTAATGTACTTTATGAAAAAAAGAGTTTTACTTCTTACCGCAATAGGCGGCATATTTTATTTAACCTTGAGCAGTTATACCAGTGGTCCTGCTTTAAATGGCCAGAACCGTAGTGGCGCAAAGTCGTCTGTCGCTAACTGTGGCGGCCCTGGTTGCCACGGGTCAAGTGCTGCATCATCAGATGTGGCTGTAACAATAACCGTGGACTCATCGGGCTCACCGGTTAGTGAGTATGTACCAGGTAACACTTATACTGTGAACATCAATGCCACGTTCCCGACAACACAACCTGCATTTGGTTTTCAATATGCAGTAGTATCGGGTACCGGCGGTGCACAAGTACAGGCAGGCTCTAATAGCTCATTGCCAACCCATGTCGCCTCACATACTTTTTCAGGTTTGCACTTCATAGAGCACACTACGCAGTTGGCTGCATCTTCAGGCACAGGCAGTGTATCATTTTCTTGGACCGCACCTGCTGCAGGCACGGGCAATGTAACGATGTATTGTACCGTAAACGCCGTTAATGATAATAACGAAGCAGATGGAGGCGATATATCGAATAACAGCAATAAGGTACTTACTGAACTTACAACGACTGGCATAGCAATCGTTGCTAATAATACGGATGTAAAAGCATACCCTAACCCCGTAACGAATGTGCTGAATATAGAAACGGACGTAAAGGGCGCCTATAACGTAAGTGTATATGACCTGAACGGCAAAATGGTAACTAACCAGAACGTTAATGCAGGTAATGCTACAACAACCGTTATTAACACGAATAACTGGATACCGGGCATGTACGAGGTAACTATAGAAAAACAAGGTAGCCGCACGGTAGTACCTGTGGTGAAGAAATAAAGTCTATTAATTTTTTTGAGAAATGCCATTCCGGAAGGAGTGGCATTTTTTATTTGATTATTTTGCCGGCAGATAACGAAACGAATAATGAGCATCATACACTTTATGGAACGACACATGCTCAGATGCCCATCGAAAGCATTGCTTCATATTGACTGCCCGGGATGCGGTTTACAGCGTAGTGTAATATCCCTTATGAAAGGTGATATAACACAGAGCCTGACCCTATACCCCGCTACCATGCCTATTATGTTCCTTTCCGTCTTTGCCGGATTGCACATCATTTTTCGCTTTAAACAAGGGGCGAGAATTATAATAATAACACAGGTATCGGTTGCAATTATCATAGTGACCTTTTATATTTACAAGATAATCGAACATAAAATCTTTAATTAATGGAAAATCAATCACAAACACCAAATATCTTTAACGATGGCCAAAAACAAAATCTAACAAATGCCACTGCAGTTCTTGTGCTAGGTATTATCTCTATCGTGGGATGTATCTGTTATGGCATCGTGGGTGTTATTTGTGGTATTATAGCTCTGGTACTTGCAGGCAAAGACATGTCCAAGTATAAAATTGCTCCGGACCAATATACCATCTCATCTTACAACAATCTTAAGGCGGGGAGGATTTGCGCGATAATAGGTCTAATACTATCAGCGATATACCTAATTTTCGCCATTATTATATTGTGTACGTTTGGCGCAGCTATGATGTCACATCCCGACCAGATCTTTAATCATACTTATTAATACTTTCGTTTGAAGAAGCGGGTTGTACTACTAATGGTGCAACCCGTTTCTTTTTTTATACCGACTCATTTGATGAAATTATTGACAAAAGCTTGCACATATAAAATACTTTCATTTTCTTAGAGGTATAAAATCAATCTTATGTTACTGAATATTGCACCACAGTTACTTTATTCTTACAACGATTTTTCATCAGCAGATACAGCAGTCATTATCGGAATTGTAATCGGTGCTATAATAGGTATAGGTATCGCTGTTGTAATCGGGGTTTTTTATTGTCTTACGCTTCAAAATACGTTAAAAGCAATTTCGCCTGTTAACAGAAAGATGGAACCGGGACAAGTATGGTTATTATTTATTCCTATATTTAATCTTGTCTGGCATTTCTTTGTTGTATCGAGAATGGCTGACTCTATAGAAAATGAATATAGAAGCCGTGGTGCGCAAGTAGACTCAAGACCAGCTTACAGTATAGGTTTGGCGTATTGCATTCTGAGTTTATGTGGCTGGGTGCCTTTTCTTGGTTCATTTGCGGGAATAGCCAGCCTTATTTGTTTTATCATTTATTGGGTAAAAATAAATGACTATAAAAATAAACTTATGCAGCTACCGCCAGTAGGAAGTGAGGAGAGTACGATATTCTGATCAGTATAGTTTTCTTTTAAGCCCCGGTATACCGGGGCTTTTTTAATGTAGTAGTGCCAGCATTGCGTACATAAACATGAGGCCGTCGACAAGGCCATGATAAGCACGATCGGAAGGGTGACGACGGATATAGGAAATGATGAGCTTTGTAAAAATGGCTGTGAGCAGCGCTCCTACAATTCTTTCTACATGCCGGAATTGGGTAAATTGTATGATGCTCAATATTGCGAATATGGCTATGGTAATATCCATCAGGCGATAGCAGTTTTTAAGGCCTATGATATTAGGGAGAGTGTATATACCCGCGTTTATGTCGGTCTGCATATCACGAATATCGAAGGCGATACAGAGGGTGAATATGAATACAAAACGTAGCGCGATCTCGTAGGGGAAATCTATGAGTTGTTTATCCCAATAGAGGATGGGGAGTACGGATGTAACGATGGTCCAGACGAGGGCTAGGTCTAATATTTTTACCCATCCAAAGTCGCGCAAGCGTCGTTTATTTTTGAATGGAAGCAGAGGAATAGAGTATGCAAAGGACAGCAACCCGAGGATACCACAACACAGGAGTATATTCCACTTAAGCATACATACGCTGACGATACACATGACAACGCCAATGATAAAAAAAACAAACTCCCACCGCTTGTTTTTTATTGCCCAGCGGAAAAGATCTGAGGACTGGACGGTGGATTTTTTGAGGATGTAGTGTGTATTATAGACCAATAATGTGCTGCCGAATACCAATGTATGTAATGGGCTAAAAAGATAGGGTATATAATCGTTTATGAGCCGCTCTGTAGCCATACACAGGGATAGTGCACAGGTGGCTGCGAACAGGCTTGTGAACAGTATCCAATCTATAACCCTTAAAATGACCTTCACGGGTGCAAAAGTACGGCGGTTATGTATGATTTTGGATGTGTGATTTATGATTGGCTATCCACGTTAGCTCTGAGTTTTAGTTTACTTTTATTTGCCCCGGCTCTGTGACAATGATCTCCGGTTTGCCTCTGTACATTATTTGCTTACCTGTTACGCAGATGTTTTTATTCTTAAACGCTATTTCAGGCGCAGTTTTAAACTTATCCCGATTGCTCCCTTTTATGACGATCGTCATTTTCTGATCAGGGTATTCACCACCAAGGTTTATAAGTGTGGTCTCGGAGCTTTCTAAAAACCTGCCGCCATAAACTTTGTCACATACCGTCACTTCAGCGTCACTTGCAGGTATATTCTTTCCTTCAGTTGTAGCAGTATTGGGACTATCGTTGCTAATTGTCACTCCTTCATCAAAGAGCTTATTTAATAAGCCAGCCAACCGCACGCCCGCTTTTTCAATACGCTCCTGTATAATGGGTGAATGTCGCTGATAATAATCGTCGGTAATCGTGTGGCCTTTCATTGTGTCTACTTCCGCATATAGCATAGAACTGACCTGGTAGCTTTCCCATATCCATTTTATAAGCGAATCAGATTGCCACTGCCGGATCTGCGCTTCCGGAATATGGTCATATTTCTCTGCAAGCTGCTCGTAAGTCAAGCCCTGGTGTTCCAGCATCTTGGTGTCCCATAGACTGTGTAAATTCGCACCCTTACCTTCATAATTAACCTGAATAGTATTGCCTCCTTTATCTTCTGCCCTGCTGATGTGCATGGGCTGGTGCAGGTCGCCGACAAAGTGAACAATAAATTTCAGTGCAGCAACTTTCTGTTCCTTTGTTGTCGCCTTATCGGTAAGATCATGTTCGCACTTTATTAAAGCATTATATACATTATCCTGCGACATTCCGTATACCGTCTTTTCAAATTCCGGGTACGTTAATCCCAATGGTAAGTTCAAAAAGTGCCAAGGCCCTGTCTGGTGATATTCGGGCTGCTGGCGGACCTCATCTGCCCAATTGCTGACATCTGCCAAACTTTCACTACCTAATAATTGCTGAATGCCCGCTTTTGCTTTGGGCGTAAGGTGGTTTTCTGCAATCCTGCCAATGGTTCGGTGACCAGTCATACCCCATGAAACGAGGGCTATTGAAAGAAACAAAGCAGCAACAGAAAACAAATACTTTTTCATTGATACGAATATTGAATGCGACTGCTAATATCGTTATTAATGATTAAGCAAATGTTAAGAGAGTATGTTACCTATAGTCGCCGCCAGGCAGTCGTATGATGGTTTTTTACAGCTTTCTATTAATTTTAGTGAATACTTATCTTATTAACGTTACGTTTCCACTAATTGTATGAATCTCTTCACCCACGGGATGGTAAAAGCCGGGCGTACCAGGGGATGAGCCACCGGAGCCTGTTGTGGCGATCTGTGTAGTGGGTAGTGAATAGCGCAGCATGTAAAAATACACATCAGGGTCTTGCGCTATGCTGCCGCGCTTGCCATCCCATTTTTCTTTAGGATCGTTTGAATTGAATATGCGTTGCCCCCAACGATCGTAAATGCTAAAACTAAAAAAAGAAAAACTAGTGTTGCAATAATTTTCGGGGCCAAAGAGATCGTTGCGCCCATCGTTATTTGGGGTGAAGGCGGTGGGCATCCACAGGCAGCTATTTATCGATGACTCCTGTACATGAAAAGTATCGATAGTAAATGCACAGTCTTTCCATACTTGCCGCCAATAGGTACCCTGTGCAGGTATATTTATGGTGGCAGTAGTATCACCCGTACTCCACATATATTCATCAGCATGATCACTACTGCCAATAAGAATAGGGAAGAAGGACGTATGCACTATGGAATCCGTAGTGGTAAAATTCGCCATATCCATTACACAGACATCATCTACATTCATATAACAAGTACTGTGTGTACTGTCTACACCGCCTATGGTGGGTCGCAGGAGCTTGTAAATAACTGGCGCACTATTATCATTGAAACGACCAATAGTAAGCCATTGCTCACCACCTATAGCATGGTAAATACCGGATACCCTGGTCCACCCGACAGTATCTGAGAAAAATACACCCGGCGTGGAAGTAATACCAGATGCCGAATCAAGCTTGAAAACACTCGTACCCGGAGGAATAAGTGTATCTATCATATCAACAGATAAACGGGCGCCCAATTTATCAACGGATATGATATTGTAACTCGCCTCAGCGTGGTATGCAAGGTTTACATAGTAACTTATATAGTAGTCGTGACCGACCTCGAGGGGCGATGAAAGCTTTGTTTCTACATACTCCTGCCAGTCATCGGCGGTGGGATTATGTACCTTGCCTGTAAACATAGACATAGACACAAACGCATTGCCGGATCGAGGTTGCTGATAACCATTTACCGGACTGGAAGGGATGAACATATTGGGTGCTGTGGAGCACGTATTAAAGTAATCGGGCGTGGTATTCTGCAAAGGATTTACCCAATCGATAACGGTAAAAAATGAGTCGTACGCAGGCGAAGCATTTATCTGCGAAAAATCTGTGGGACAATTGTTATAGTTTTCGAAGCTTGGATTGACGACAAGATTTTGCGCATGCACGTGATGCACATCCGCTAAAACGATGGTAATTAAAATATACCTGTACACTTTAAACATACGTTATTACCATAACTGAAAAAGACGGCAAATATTATATTAATGCTATAAAATAGTATCGGGAATATGGATGTTGCCATCATTTGTATCAGAATTTTGCTACTTTGGTAAAAAAATAAACTATGCTGAAAATAGGAGATGAATTTCGTCACAAATACAGTTATACACAAGATGATGTAAACACTTACGCGCGCGTAAGTGGCGATACAAACCCACTACATATAGACGCTGAGGCAGGTAAGGCGAGTATGTTTGGCAGGAACATAATGCACGGTTTTCTTGGTGCAAGTGTTTTTACGAAGATCTTCGGGGCTCTGTGGTATGCAGACGGCCATGTGTATATGAGTCAAACCCTTAAGTGGCTGAAACCAATGTTCGTAGATACAGAATACGAAGCAGTAATAAAGGTGAAGGAGATCTTCCCTGACAAAAACAGAGTACTTTACGAATGTGCTGTTTATGACGCACAAAGCGGTGAACAAACTATTGCCGGTGAAGCAATGTTGCTGAATAAGAAGCAATATGTGTGGTAATAACGCCTCGCATATAAGTAAATTCTTATAAATATATTCGATCATTTCAAAGAGGCTCCTGCAAAAAATGCAGGAGCCTCTTTGCATACCTGGCTTGAAGCTCATTGATTAATGCAACGTTATAAATAACCAATTTGCCTATACAGCAACGCGTGGAAGATTTAAATTTTGTTAAATCTGGAACAGTATTTATTACGTATATAATCTGTCGGGATGATTCCGAAAATTATTATTCATTAAATCAAAACATCACCAGTATGAAAAAATGTAGATTCTTATTCAAAAAAATGCGGGCATTGCCAGTTTTTTTGGGTTTGATGAGCATGGGTTTTGCATCCTATGCCTCCAGCCACAGAGAAGCGCCACTAATCTCTCAAGATCCCCAGGCAGATAATACCGACCTGTATGTATTCAGGAGCCCTGATGATACGAACACGGTAACTATCCTTGCCAATTACATCCCGTTCGAGTCTCCTGAAGGTGGACCAAATTATTTCAACTTCGGACAAAACATCCGATACGAGATACACATCAAAAACACAACAGCGACTGTAGGTGATGATATCACTTACCGCTTCACGTTTACGTATGTAAACCAAGACCCTACGACCTTCTTTAACATAAGGCTGGGTGCACAAAACCTGAAGACGACCTATACATGCGAAAAGAGCATAGATAACGGTCTTACATGGTACACTATCATGACCAACGGTGTTGTGCCGCCAAATAACATTGGCCCACGCTCTATAGAAAACGCTACAGTAGGTTTAGGAGCATCAGACTATGGAACATTGATGCAATCTGCGATAGCAACTACCACACTTGGTGAAAAGATGTATTGCGGACCTATCGACGATCCATTCTTCGCTGATCTTGGCGGTATATTTGACCTTGGTAATTTCCGTCCATCAGGTAACCCGACCAATGCGCCTAAAGATGCACTGGCGCGTTTTAACTGCCATACGATAGCATTGAAAATACCTATCTCTATGCTGCAGAAAGACCATCTTAATGTATCATCAGCAGCTAATATCCTTGACGGCAACTTCGTAATAGGCGTGTGGGCATCTGCAAGCCGCCCTACGATCAAGACACTTGCTACAGATGGTACCGCAAGCTTCTCCACTACATGGACACAGGTATCGCGCCTAGGTATGCCACTGACCAACGAAGCCATTATACCAGTAGGTATGAAGGACAAGTGGAACAGGAGCAACCCTAAGAATGATGTACAGTACGCTTCTTACTTCGAAAACCCTGAACTGGCATTGTACATGGACGCATCGCAATATGGCGGTGCCGTACCTGCGCTTACAGCACTACGTATCCAAACAAAATCTCTTGGTGTGTATGATTTCCGTAATGGCGGCGCCGGCCTTTATTCATTGAAAGGCACTGCAGCAGTAGCGGGTACAGCTTTAGATAATGCTGCATTCGGTAACGTATTGCTACCTAACGCCCATAGCCCACGCGCTGTAGACATACTGCCTATATTTTATACAGGCATACCAAACATGGCACCGTACCAACTGGCAACAGGTAAGGGTGGCAACCCACTGGCAGCAGGTAAGCCTTTTGCTAATAACTTTCTGCCAACACTTAGTGATATGATACGCCTGAATATGGCGGTACCGGTTACAGACCGCAGCAGCAGTGATTTCAACTCTCTGGGTCTTGTATACGCGGCCGAGCTGGGCCTAACAGACCCACGCTTCGACAGCAATACCACAATACAGTTCATCCCTAACATGGATGGCTTCCCTAATGGCCGCCGTCTTGAAGATGATGTTGTAACGATCGAGCTACAGGCAGTATCAGGTGTGGCGCTTGCCGCAATAGGATTGTGGTACGATGACTATGTACCGGGTACATCACCTGTTACAGCAGATTTAGCTAACGTACTTCACTTTGACGCAGGCATCACTCATAATGACACCACATCACAGTCTATTTTCCCTTATGCACAGCAGCCATGGAGAGGTTATGACTACACATTACAAGCAAGATTTTAATTAACCACTAAATAAAAATACAATTATGAAAATCAATATAAATAAGTTAGTGGTGGCATTAATGGTCTTACTACTAACGCAGTTCAATGCATCAGCGTCTTCTCATAGAGAGGCACCACTAATATCAAATGACCCGATGGCCGATAATACGGATCTGTACGCTTTCAGGAGCCCGGCAAATCCTAACAATATCGTTATCATAGCAGATTACATACCTTTTGAGCACCCTGCAGGCGGCCCTAACTGGTATACATTCGGCGAGAACATCCGCTACGAGATACACATAAAAAACAATGCGGCAACGACCGGCGATGATATAACGTATCGCTTCACGTTTACGCATACAAACCAAGATGCATCGACTTTCTTTAACATACGCCTTGGCAAACAGAACATCTTAACTACCTATACTTGTGAGCGTAGTTTTGATAATGGCACCACATGGGCAGCGATAAAGATAAATGGCGTAGTAGCACCGCCAAATATCGGTCCACGCTCTATCAATGGCCCTGTAGGTCTTAACGAATCAGGTGGTTATGAAGACCTGATGATGGCTGCTGTAACTACAGCATCTACCGGTGAAAAACTGTTCTGCGGACCAATCGACGATCCATTTTTCGTAGACCTTGGCGGTGCGTTTGACGTAGGTGGTTTCCGTACAGCCGGCCGCGATGGCCTTGCAAAATTTAACTGCCACTCTATAGCACTGGAAATACCTATCTCTTCTTTACAGAAAGATGGCCTTACCACAGCGAGCGCAACAAACATACTGGACCCCAATTTTGTAATAGGCGTATGGGCTTCTGCAAGCCGCAGAACGATCACAACGCTAGACACAGCCGGTCATGACAATGTTAGCGGTACATGGGTACAGGTATCTCGCCTGGGTATGCCACTTACCAATGAGGTAATCATCCCAATAGGTGAAAAAGACAGATGGAATAGCATTAACCCGTACACGGGCGATACTGCATACGAGAAATATTTCTCTAATCCTGAACTAGGATTGTACCTGAACAATGAAGCATATGGTGCAGCAGTACCAGGCCTTGCAGCATTGAACATACAAACTAATTCTCTTGGCATGTTTGACTTCAGGAATGGAGCTGCTGGTCTTTATGGATTGAAGTATACTCCTGCGGTAGTAGGTACAGCACTGGACCCTTCTGTATTTGGTAATTTCTTATTGCCGAATTCAACCAGTCCACGCGCTGTAGATATACTTCCTATATTCTTTACAGGTGTGCCAAACCTGGATCCTTACCAACTTGCAACAGGCAAGGGCGGTAATCCACTGGCAGCAGGTAAGCCATTTATCAACAACTTCATGCCTACTTTCAGTGATATGCTCCGCCTGAACATGGCTGTGCCGGTAACAGACCGTACCAGCAGTGATTTTAGTTCACTGGGTATTATCAAGGCAGCCGCGCTTGGTTTAACAGACTCACGTTTTGACAGCACTACTGATATCCAGTTCATCCCTAATATGGATGGCTTCCCTAACGGCCGCCGTCTTGAAGATGATGTAACTACCATCGAACTACAGGCTGTATCAGGTGTGGCACTAGCTGCAATAGGCTTATGGTATGATGATTACATCCCGGGCACTACCGCATCACCCGTTACACCTACATTGGTAAGTGTATTAAGTTTCAATGCAGGTGTTACACATAATGATACTACATTCAGAGTAGCGTTCCCTTATGTACAGCAACCATGGCCCGGCTTCAGAGGCGACAGCTATTCATCACCACTGGGTGTAAGCACACTGGCTATGAACACGCCACTTGCAGCTATGGCAGCATATCCTAACCCATTCACGAACCAACTGTCATTCCGCTACAATGTAGCAACACAAGGTATCGTGACCATACAGGTTACAGATATTAACGGCCGTGAAGTAAGCACTATTAACGAAGGCAACAAACCTGCAGGTGAATTCATTGCTAAATGGAACGGCAATGTAGCAGCAGGCACTTATTTTGCTACTATGTATGTGGGTAGTACTAAAACACAGACAGTAAAAGTAATTAAGGCAAACTAATACCTTGATCTTATAGAAATGGTTGAGCATTAAAAACGCTCAACCATTTTTTTATACCTTTCTCACTCTGTTTTATTACCTATAATTCTAAAAGCTTTTTCTCTACTTCCTTCGTATATTTATCTCAAAGCACATAATTCATGAAAAATATTTACACATTACTACTGGCTTTTATCACCATTTTCGCCACAACAACATCGATAACATCCTGCCATACCACTGAAAATAAAGACAGTATACCTGCGCTCCTTGAACGAAAAAAAGTACTAGGACCAGAAAATGAAAAAATACTGATAAAAACAGACTACGACAAGGCAATAAAAGGGCTCAAGGATAATCCTGAAGACCTGAAACAATATATAACCCTGGCAAGCGTATTCATTACGGAAGGTCGCATAACCGGCAATGCTAACTATTACAGTAATGCAGCCGTAAAAATGCTGAATAAAATAATAGAGAGCAATACTGCAAATAAAGACCTGATGTTCCAGGCGTATAGCTTAAAATCTGCAGTAGAGCTGAATATGCACCAATTTAAAGATGCACTGGCCACGGCACAACAAGGTGTGCAAATAAGCCAGTATAACAGTGGTATATGGGGTGCACTTGTAGACGCAAATGTGGAATTGGGTAACTATACAGAAGCAGTAAAAGACTGTGACCAGATGCTGGGACTGCGCCCAGATCTTCGCTCGTACTCGCGCGCATCTTACCTAAGACAGATATATGGCCAGAACAGCGGCGCGATAGCCGCTATGAAGATGGCAGTAGACGCGGGCGTACCCGGTGCAGAAAGCACAGAATGGGCAAGAGTGAATCTTGGTGACCTATACCTTTATACCGGTAATATAGATAGCGCTGATATAGAATACCGTACATCGCTGGTGTACCGCCCGGGATATGCGTATGCTATAATGGGCCAGTCGAAAATAGAAAGAGCTAAGAAGAATTATGACAGCGCCATCGTTTATGCAAAGCAGGCGATAACTATACTCAGCGAGGCGGCATTTGTATCTTACCTTGGTGACCTTTATGAACTAAAAGGGGATGCTCAAAAAGCAAAAGACACAAGAGATGACGTAATAGACCTAATGGAGCAAGGCAAGAAAGAGGAAGCAAGTGACGCACTTGTAAAGCATAATGTGAGCCGTGAAATGGCTATGGCATACATGAATGCCGGCAAGCTGGATAAAGCGCTGGAATACGCGACCACCGACCTGAACATGCGCCCGGATAATATAGACGCCAATAACCTGATAGCCTGGATATACTTTTTGAAGCACGATTATGCAAATGCGAAAATACATGCCGATAAAATGCTAATGACAAATACCAAGAACGCTACTACCCTGTATGAAGCCGGAGTAATATATGCTGCCGCTGGCGATGCGACAAAGGGCGACCAATTGAAACAACAAGCGACGACCATATCTCCATACATAGACCAGCGCGTTATAAACCAGTCGGGTGGCAATACAGTAGCCAGCAAATAATGAAAAAGTATCTGCCACTTATCTTATTGTTCTTGGTATGTACCATGTCTGCTTACGGGCATGTAATAGACTATGAGTTTGATAAGATAAAGACCCATGTGGTTTTTTGGAACTGCCTTGTAACAGGGTATAAGCATATTATACCGGAAGGCTATGACCATATACTGTTCATCATGTGCGTATTTTTTTTGAATACGAGTATTAAGAAAATAGTATTGCAGGCATCTATGTTCACGCTTGCCCACTCTATTACATTGGGGCTGGCACTGTATGGTGTTATAAAGCCACCCGTGAATGTCGTAGAGCCGCTGATTGCTTTATCTATCGTATTCCTGGCATTAGAGAATGTGTTCTCTAATAAAGTGAAGCCGTGGCGGTTACTAATGGTGTTTCTTTTCGGGATGGTACATGGAATGGGGTTTGCCGCCGGGCTATCGGATGCGCTGACACAGATGGGCGCCCCGAAACAAGCATTTGCAACGGCGCTGGTGGCCTTTAATATAGGTGTGGAATTAGGGCAGGTAACTATTATACTCATAATGTACTACGGGCTGGCGCATATGTTTGGCAAAAAACCATGGTACCGGAAGCGAATAGTGATTCCCGCATCACTGGTAATAGCTGCAATTGCGGGTTTTTGGACCGTACAGCGTGTAGTAATTGCTGTAAATGCAAAGAATGAAAAAGTAGTGACCTATAATAGCAGTACGCTCATTGAGCGGAAAAAGGAAGTGGTTTATTGTTTATAAATTTTTCATCAGATACGTGCGACCTTTCAGCTAAAACTTATTTCTTTTTATTTATTCAGAGGACTAAGTTCAGGGGACCATTGTGGGAAGCACGCGCCATGGCGTGGTTTTTTAAGGTACAGGATCGAACATAACCTTAAAACTATAATTATGAAAAAGTATCTGAAAACCATAGGCATAGTAACATTAGTAGCAGGCGCGCTTTCTTACCCTGCATACAGGCTCTACAAATACGCAATGAAAAAAAGAGCAGAAGCGATGGATGGTGAAGAAGGCGAGGAACACCTGGTAAAATCTTTTGCACCGGCATACCGTGGAAAACACAAACCACACCACCGTCACGACCATAATGGCAGCGGACAACATGGCAACGCATCTGAATCATAATAAAACATTATCCAACATATATAAATACGCCCGGTATACGCCGGGCGTATTTGCGTATAAAGAACGTCTATGTATTTGAGTGGTTATTTATATACTGTAAAGGGATTTTACTACATTTGTCGGGTTATAATGCAATAATTCAAAAACAAAATCACTACTCTTTATGGCATACGATATAATCGTAATAGGCAGCGGGCCGGGCGGATATGTTGCCGCTATTCGTGCATCACAATTAGGTTTTAAGACAGCAATAGT
>Ga0105239_10002813_pt1 | contig 21754 bp, 20 predicted proteins | sample KBSC44metaG_FD_92761 | JGI IMG/M metagenome (GOLD analysis project Ga0105239, IMG submission 92761) | Corn rhizosphere microbial communities from Kellogg Biological Station, Michigan, USA - KBS C4-4 metaG | ecosystem: Host-associated > Plants > Roots > Rhizosphere > Soil | place: Michigan, USA... | reverse complement strand
GCCGTCTGGGACTTGCGTGTAGTGAGCCGAGCGACGACACCTTCGGCGGCTTTCAAGGAGCCGAGACTCAACACAAATGCTCGCGAAGCCGAACGAAACGCCGCTGCATTACGGTCATTCTTTCGATATGGGCCTCCTGATCCTGGCACGTCTGTGCTGCCCCCCTGAGACCCAGAAGCAGAAGAGAGATATTTCCGCAGAATTGCGTACTCGCGCTCATTGAGCACATATCGTACAGGGAGGCTCTCTACCGCCATTATCGGGATTGTCCTATCGACTAGGTGGGGACCTTGGATGATATGTAGCTCGCCAGGGAGGCCTCGCTCCCTAACAGGGAGAGTTGAGCGAGTGCTTGAAGGCCTAGCCTGATACACACAACCTAGCACAACTCCATTCGAGAACTAACTGTTCAACAGGAGATTTCACCTCCTGGGGGGCGATCAGGAGGAATGATCGAGATGGTGGTGGTGATGACGATGATAATAGAAAGGAAGCTCACGAGTAGGAGACATGGAAAGTGATGGGATCAACCTCGGTTGCACGTGAATCGGCTACCTAAGGCATTCATTCAGTCGATCAAGCTTTGCGGGGGGGATGCCGGGGGAGCCATCCGATTCACCATTCATCTCGCCGACCTTTGCTCCACCGTATCGAACTGGCGTGCCAGGCCAGGCTGACAGCCTTTCTGCGTTCAATGCCAAAGAAATACCAGGGCCGACCAGTCAACAGCACCTCAGTGTAACATGCCTTGCATTCAACACCTCTTCCCGCAACCTACCGCCACCACACAGCTGAGAGGGACTCTCGAACTATAGTCCCCCTCGGCTCTCCCAGACATACACACATACATCCATCACAATGCGGTCCTCCATCTCCATATCTACATCCCCTGCCCTCACGCTCCTCACAACCACCCTGATCCTGATCCTCGCCCTCCTCCAACCCAGCGCCGCCGCGAAATCCAGCACAACCTCGTTCTGCAAATGCATCTGCTTCAACAACAGCACGATCATCGCACTCAACCCTCCCTCCTCGCACAGGCTCGAGATCCGGTCGCCCCCGTCACCCCTCCTACTAGAAAACCGCGCTGCCGACGACGAGGAGGAGGAGGATAAGGACACCGATAACGACAATGACAACGACAAGACACCCGCAAAGCCACACCATAAACTGACCTGTGCGGATTGCACGCGCGCGTTCTGCCTGGATTACAATCTGCCCATCTGCAAGGATGCGAGGGAGGAAGATGTGTTCACGACTTGTTTTCGTACGTGCCCTTGCCCATGCGATGGCTATTGATTGCACCTTCACCATTTCCCACTTCCCGCTTCTCTCCCTTCACTCCCTTCAAACCCCCCTCCCCACTGTTCCACCCTGATCCCCAAACACACTAACTAACACTCCCCCACCCCGCCTGCAACAGACCGCGATTCCCTCAAAGACGAGACCGTCGTCGTGATCTTCATCTTCGCGACGTCAGGTCTACTGGCGTGGGCGCTCCTCAAGCCATGGGTCGATCGGCTCCGGCAGCGCGACGGGCGGCGGGAGTTCGAGCCGCTTGTCGATTCGGATTCGCGCGCCCGGAACGACCGCGGCGCTGGCGCTGGTTCTGGTCCTCGAAACGCCACTTCTATTTTGCCGCGCTCGCAGCAGCAGCAGGAGGAGGTCTCAGTCCTCGGAGTGAATGGGAAGGCGAGTGGCCGAGGCGCGAGGTTCATCGACGCTGATGAAGACGCCATGGATATCGGGTCGTCGGGGAGCGGGAGCACGGCGGGACCTGCTCGTTGAATGGGTCCGCTGTTGGGTTTTGCATCGTAATGGTGTCCCTTGTCGGCGAATCGGGTTCAGAATCGGACAACAAGAAATTCAGATATAGAAAGAAATACAATCATCTCCTCGAAGCATCACGATGGAGCACGCGACCAGGCCACCGTTCTCACAAACTTAAAATCTGTTTTTCTATAACAATTTTGGGGGCTTGTTTTGGGGGGTATCTCATTTATCTGACGTCTTCATGGGGATCATTTGCCTCATTTCGGTTTCCTCCACTACCACCCGGAGCATGAACATTAAAAGAGGTACTCGCTCAACTCAACCATTCTTCCCCCCTTCCATTCAGTCCGATGGTGTGTTTGCTGAATTGTGGTTAGTCAATTATGACGTGATGCATATCCCGGTGCTTTTCCCTGTTCCCTATTCCTAGCCAAACGCCATTTCAGCAGAGTGTGAAGAAGGAAGCACAAGCCCAACAAAGCCCTGTGAGATAGACTCTAATACTTTGGTCCTTCACTTGCCTGCCCAATTTCGGTGTTTCACCTAATCAAACCCAAGCTCCATTACCCATGCAACAATGACCGAACCCCCATTTGTTTGATTTCCCGACTGTGATGTCCAAAGCTCTCGGTGCGGAAAAAGACCACGCTGTGCACGCTTTACACCGCTTCGCTTTCATGCAAACCCCACGATTCATTCGCCTGCTAAAAGTGCATAGAAAGAAAAGATTCTGATTATGCATGCAATTCCAATCCTGGAAAATAATTATCCCATCATCTCGATGACGGGAGGAGGAAACCGACACGCTTTTCGGAAAGAACGCCGTTGAGGAAAATCTCTTGGTGTCCCACAACATCCCATCTGGCAGAAGCGGCCATTCGATCTGGGTTGGGAACATGCTGAGCATTCAAAACTCTCTCACGCCGTGCCTCACGCTCTTGGACAATCTCGCTCATGATTCGATTCGCATGTGCTGATCCACGTCGTTGCAAGAAGGTATTGAACCGGTACAGGTTCTCGAATTCAAGATTGAGCAAGATATTAGTCGCAAGGGTATCTTTGGGAGTAAAACCGTTGGCCAAGGATCCTGTCCGTAGAGAAGGCGACACGCCAGCGGAGGAGGGCATAGAGCCAAACACCATGCCAGTCAACGCTGGGTTGGTTCGTGGACGAGTATCGTCAACCATTGGAAGTCGAGAAGGTAGGAAGGTCGAGGTAGAGCTTGTATCGAGTTTGAAATTATGGACATTGATGCGACTAACAAGAAAATGAAGAACCACGCGAACAATGGATCCGCTCAAGACAAAATAGTCGGTTCCAGTCATATGTTTGCTGTTGGACGAAATCTCGGATTTTGCAATCTCGTCAGCAGCTTTGTAGGTTAGCTCAAGGAGATCCCAGTCGAGGTAGTCTGACAATAATGTTTCGGCACGTTCGCTAATAATATCAAGGCCGAGCTCGATTCCTGAGATCCAGTAAGACAGGATGTATTCAAGGTGATGGAGTCGAACTGCCTGGGAATCCACAGGGGCGGGCTGTTGAAGAAAGAAATCCTTGGCTATAACAGAATCGGAATAGAAGAATCGCAGAGCGGACTCAAATGCATGGGGGAGAACATATCGAGGAGGATATAGATCAATGACATTGGTGCCATAGGACGATTGTCGTGCCATTAAGCGTCGCATGCGGTGACTGCGGAGAAGAAGTATTGAGTGGGCATAGGTGGGGAAAGATTGGGCTTTGGTGGTGGGAGAATGAACCTGAAGCACCCAGTCTACATATTCCTTTGATGCAGCGACATGGAGGAAATACTCATTCAGTGAGGGCAAAGAATTGACTCTTGGCGAGGATGTTGGAAATGCCTGACCAGGAATGGTAGTACTGCCACGTCGATACTGTCCATTGCTTTCGGTCATAGCTGATGATGACAGGGTGTGATTTCCACCCTGACTTGCTTGCGAAATCATACTTGAATTTCGACCTGAAGCCTTCTCATCAATGTCGGCGGCAACAGAAGTTGCAGAGGATGGTACCAGTCGCTGATGGTCATCTTCAACCGCAGCACTAGTGGATCTTGACTGATTGATATAATCATGAGGAGAATCCAGGTTACTTTCAGGAACCATCGGAGCCACGCTGGGTGACGACTCGGTCACTGGAGCAGTTGCGGCTTCGAAAGGGCCCATTGGCTGCTGACTGCCTTCCATCTCAGCTTTCTCGGCAACTACCTCTTTGTCATCATCGAGAGGGTAATTTGAGGCTTCGGCAGCGAGTTCTTGGGTGGCTGGAGTCGAAATAGACGGGGTGGCAGTTTGGGAGGCTGTTATTATGAGTCAGTCGCCTTTCATGAATAATATGAGAGTAACGCTCACCAGTGGAGGCAGACACTGCTTTCTCTTCCACAGAGTTTGTATTATTGAAGTCTTCCTGGCCCACGACAGCCTCCGAAGAAAGTCCTCTTGGACTGGCCTGGATGGCGGACTCTTGGATCTCCTTTGTTCTAACTGCGCCCTGGTCGATATCGGATGGTGATGCCTGGGAGGATGATGGCTCGGCCTTTTTCTTACTATTGTGTGCTTTGAAGAGACGAGAAAGTTCAGGAAGGACGGGCTGGATGCTAGGACGAGCCTTCTGGCGATTCATGGGTAGATCGGGAGACATTGTGAACGGGAATTGACGGTCCGGTAAACTGATCGTCGACTCGAACCATGGAGAAACGACCACGGCACAACCCAGTTGTACGGGGGAGGAGAGAAATATGAATGAAGAGGGATGAGAGGATGCCCTGTGCCCTGTTGCTATCGTGTTCAGAAATAGTAGGAAGGAGTGCCGTATGTTCCTTTGCGGTGAGAGTTGGCTGATGATCAGGTCCTCTTTTCGCGGGGCAAGGCCTGCAACTGAATTGGAACTGAGATTGAAGTTTACGGAGAAGCAACAGTACCAGAGGCAGGAGGAACCTTTCCTTTGGGGCCAAAACCCAAAAGACAAGTCGGAGTTGCCGCTTCCCCGCACGCCTGACTCGCCAAGCTAAAGCACGTGACATCCCTTCTTCGGGATCGGATTAACTAGAAGCCGGTATGGGTCAAGAACAGGTGTTGGTTCTCTCGGTCCAGAGGAGCAGTAATAGAAACAAAGCCATAGGTGCGATTTCAACAACGAAGTCCAAGGCCTCGATGCGAAGAGACTACCAATGTCTATAGGTACATAAGTAACAATGAATTGCGTGAGTCTCAATCAATTTCCGACTCCTGGAAAGCCTTCCCAGACAACACGTGTACCGTGTTCCAGATTCTGCTGGCAAAATAATGATATACCCACACAAGTGATACATGAATGCTCTAATATTATAGTATTTGACAGGGAAACAAAGGAGATAAAAAGTCCCTGGTTATTCTGCTTCAAAATGGGTGTGCTACTTGCTATTTTCAACTAGCACCTGCTCGGGATTTTCTGGAACCTCCCAAGGAGCTGATTTGATGGCAAATTGAACATGTTTCTCCCATCGGGAGTCACCGAGGTTTTGAGGTTCTATTCAAGCCTGGTTGATTGATCTTTACCATTCGGCTCAAGGCCAACGAGTGGCCTGCCTAGACACCATTAAGATCGGGTTGCAGTGATCCTGTTTTGATGTCTTTGCAGGCTTATTTATGAGGCCGGCTGGCTGCTGCGACGAACCAATACCTTGGGGAAGGCGGATCTTCCTTAACATGCCCAGAGAGTCGAATATTTTGCCACCATCCCACCCTCTCGCAGCGACTGGACCCATTGTTTTCCCGAGAGAGAATTTGAACTGGTGGCGATTCCCGATTCCATCGAGCCACTTCCAAACAACCAAGTCAGGTTGAAGGGTTGAATGCCACGGGGTTGACAAAAATGTTGAACCTTTGATGAGAATCCCTTCCTCAAGGTGCCAGATGTTGTCCGAGACATACATGCGATACATGCACACACCAGACGTACGAGAAGGAGAAACCTATTTACTCGGCACAGTATTGATCGACTCGGTTCTAGCCGTTCTCGGTACCTGAAGACTATTAAGCGAAGAGCTTTTTCCTCAACCCTAAAGTCAGATGATGGGATTAACGCTCTTCAGCACGGGGAAGATCTCACCGCGCCTTATTCGAAGTATTTCCACAACATTATCCCAACGTTCACTACTCCGATCTACGGAGCACTGTGGTCATGGGAAGCCCGAAATCTTGCAAGTCAACCTAATTGTACCCAATTTGCAATTTGTGGTCTTCAAGAATCACTTGTCCATCATTTGCTTCAGGCTGTACGCGTAACAGCCTCGCAGAATACTAATACTTGGTTGGAATTGAGTTCTCTGGAGCATGCGCTAACGGCAGACTCTACCGAAGTTCAGCCTAGTTGCAGCAGGCAGAGCACAGGAGACCTCGTTTAAGGTGTTCCCTTGTTGATGGTCTCGATCATACCTCGACCAGATAGTCGCCAGGGATGTGGAAAGGATGGAGAATATCGAAAAGACGTGGTAAGAGGCTAGTTAATCCAACAAATTAACCAAAGTTTGGACCGTGACATGACTGGGACATACCAGCCTAGAAGAGACAGAAGCGGAGCTCTGCAAACTGGGGACCCCGCGGGAATACCCCCTGATTCGGCAAGTGGTGGCCCTTTCTGGAATCTTGGCCTCTCGCTTCAAAGTCCATGCGATAAGAGGTTATGTGAGCGACGGACGACCAATGATGACTTCATCAACCCGTTGAAATGCCCAGGGGGATCTCTAGAGCAGGACATGACATGAGAGCACGCAGAGGCTGTTGATGCAAGGAAGCCAGAAGACTCATGTGTGAATCCTCCAAACTCCACCCGTCAGCCTCACCAAAATGCTCCTGCCACTGCACCAGTCAGCATAGTCGCTCTCCTATAATCTCCAGTCGCCAGTGTAGTGGGACCCGCTGAGCCAGACTTTACAACTTGTTCATCTGAGTTCTGTGGTGCCGGATAACGTGCAGACCATCCCACTTTTTGTTGTGGATATGCTGTCTGGTGATACCCATAAAGAGGCCGAGGGTCACCTTGAATTTGCTCATCATCCGCCTGAATCTGATGGAGGACATATTACTCTACAAGGTTTCACGGAAATATACTTAGAAAGCAGATCCTTTAAGCCATCTTATCTTACCCGATTCATTATAGTATTGGCCCGCGTAGAGTGCATACGCCAGGATGAACCTCGGCCGCGAGTTGCATAGTCCACACGAGATAATCGTGTCGAGGTGGTAAGATCAGATATATTGTCACACACACTGGACCTTTCCAAGTGATCGCTACTACTCGTCACAGGAGACTAAGATACTTAGCGTGTCGTAACTCGTCAAGCCCCTGGCTCATTCCTTCAGTGAACCAAGTAACGACGGGGATCCAAGAAGTGTGAAGTGACAATGTCGTATCCGCCGCCGCGACAAAGTTTGTTTTAGGAAAGCACCCGGTGTATCCGCAGGGCTCGACTTCTAGCAACACAATCTTCCGGGCAAAAGTCAATAAGCAATCGAGATCCTCTGCTCTGTGGTCTAATTCAATGAAATGCTCACACTATCCTGGAATTATCCGTCTCGGTTCTTTATATTAGCCTCAATCCCTACAAAACACGGGGAAAAACCGACAAGAACAATGGCCCATGGGATGAAGCGCTCCTATGTCGGTGCACGAGTAAGGCGGTACCACCCCTGTTGGAGCAGAGTTCAGCACTCCATGCTAATCCGTTCAGGATTCTGGATCTGGGGTTCGGTGTCCTTGATGCATGACTTCGATGCGAAGAATAACCTTCCTTGGGTTCGTTCGTACATATAAAGCTCGCCTCCCCACAATATGATTCACAGGTTCCTAGAGAGCTTCAGGGCCTCGAGGATTCTTGTCCACAACCTCACTTAGTCAAGTGCTCTCGTCGCGTTTGGCACAGATGGCAGCGACCAACAAAGCCCCCGACTCGATACACCTTGAAGCCTACGGTGGCCTCTCGCATCTCAAAGATGCGGGCCTTCATGATGCAGCTCTGGCTGGCGGCGCCTTCGAGGGTGCTGCCCAAGAACACAGTATGGGAGTCTGGCAGGGTCTGAAGACCTATAAGCGTGCAGCATTCTGGTCGATCCGTAAGCTTTCCCAATTGAAATTAGGGACCGTTTATTGCTCAAAACATTTCTAACCTTTGTACTTGCGGAGCCAGTGATATCAACTACTGTGATCATGGAAGGCTATGATGTTACACTGCTGGGCTCCTTTTACGGGTATCCATCTTTCCGCCGCAAGTACGGAGAATACTTGGACGAGAAATCCGACTATCAGATCTCGGCAAACTGGCAGCAAAAGTTCAATTGCCTCGGTGCGTTGGCCAACATTGTCGGTGCTCTGCTCAACGGATGGGCTACATCGAAATGGGGCCACCGAAGGGTGCTGATGGTCACACTTGTCTTCTTGGCCGGCTTCATTTTCATTGTCTTTTTGGCCCCAACAATCGAGATTATGCTTCTCGGGCAGTTTCTATGCGGTATTCCCTGGGGCGTGTTCGCCACAACTGGTCAGTGCAATGTGCGAGATATCCCTCGTAACCGGGTCTGACAGATAGAAAATATAGGTCCCTCATACGCCGCCGAGGTAACCCCGCTAGCCATTCGAGGATATCTCACTGCGTACGTCAACCTATGCTGGTGCATCGGCCAATTTATCTCCGCCGGAGTCCTCAAGGGCCTTGTGAACAATACGACCAAATGGAGCTACAAGATCCCCTTTGCAGTTCAGTGGATATGGCCAGTCCCTCTCTTCATCGCCGCCTTGCTGGCGCCTGAAAGCCCTTGGTACTTTGTACGAAACGACCGCATTGAGGATGCAAAAAAGTCTCTCCAGAGACTAACCGAGCCGGACCATCACCACGAGATCGACGCCACACTGGCCATGATGGTGCATACGAACAAGCTCGAACTGCAGGAGCAGGAAGGCGTCCAGCTCTGGGACGCCTTCCGGGGTACCAATCGCCGCCGAACCGAGATCGCATGCGTGGGCTTCCTCTCCCAGGTCACCAACGGCGGCGCCCTCTGCTACAGCGGGTCGTTCTTCTTCCAACAGACCGGCATCAGCGCAGGCGCCGCATATGGCATCGCACTGGGCGGAACGGGCATCGCGTTCCTCGGCACCATAATATCCTGGCTGTACATCTACAAGCTGGGCCGCCGCACCATTTGGCTTTACGGCTTTGCCTTCCTCGTCGTCATCCTCTGGACAATCGGCTTCCTTGCGCTGCCCCATCAAAACCTCAACCTCGCCTGGGCGCAGTCCATTCTGTGTCTCGTTTGGCTCGGCGCGTACTCCATGTCGGTCGGCCCCATCATCTACGTCTTGGTCTCTGAAATCGGCTCGACTCGTCTGCGAACCCAGACCGTCGTGCTCGCCCGCAGTACCTACTATGTCGGAAACGTCATCTGTGGTGGCCTCCTCCAGCCTCAGTTGCTTTCTCCCGGTGCTTGGAACGCAAAGGGCAAGACTGTATGTGTTTCCCCCCAATAACCTCCACTATCCAGAAAACAAAATCGCACATTTTTTTATATTCTCCCTTTTCGCTCGAAATAGAACCCACTCGCTAACAAAATTTGACCACTACTACAGGCTTTCTTCTGGGCTGGCCTCGCCACCCTGACCTTCGTCTGGGGCTACTTCCGGCTATTCGAGACCAAGGATCGCACGTTCGGCGAACTCGACTTTATGGTACGTACTCTGCCCCTCCTCATCCAAACCACGAGTATAGTACTTTGTGAAAGCATGGACTGACTTGGATGCCTTGCTGTGAATAGTTCCAACATAACGTTCCCGCCCGCAAGTCCGCCCAATACCAGATCGCATCAGAAGAGCTATACAATGCAGACGAGAGTGTGAACAAGGCAGAGATCAAAGAATAGTCATCTGGGAGCCGAGACGCTGTGCTTGGAAGGGACTCGGGAGTGGGAATAGACTACCGTCAATCTTTGCTGGGGGGTACCTTTCCAGGTGCTGGTCGACCATTAGTGAGTCAGGGGCTCAGGAGGCTTTGTGAAAACCCAAACCTCGCCGAGTGCGAGACAGTAGAATACCATAGGGTAAGAAGATAATTACGCTACTATCATAGTATTTATCTGAAAGGGAGATTTGTACAATGAGGTGTACACAAGCGAGTATGCACACCCTCTCAGGAGGGCTTGAGAGTTTCTGCCGCTTGATCATGTACTGGGGAGCCCCTTCCAGCCGTCGTCGCAGCTCTGCGCGGGCCTGTCGACGACGACGATGACGACGACCGAGGAGGACGAGACAGGCTAAGCTAGACCCTCCACTTCCTGCTCCCACGGCTTGCGACGACTCCACCACCGACGAGGCAGAGGCTTCTTCGGCACAACAGCATGATACTCGGATGTCCACATACATACCCTATTCATCTGACCCTACTTGCGCTTACCGCTCGACCGCAGTACTCGCAGCGAGCTAGGCGCTTCACGCACGACGACGACTTCAGACATCGATGGTTCTTGAGGAATACTTTGCTACAGTGGGAGCACCGTCCAGAGGTTAGAGTCCGTCAACAATATGCTCAACTTACGGTGTCGGGAGACGAATCGAAAAGTCTGTCCGTTCAAGCTTTGCGCCAGGCTACCCGAGTATTTGCTACACTATTACTGTGGCACGGATCTCAATGCGGACGGTAGAGTGGAAGCAAAAACATCGCTTGGTGATCTCTGTAGAGGAACTGCACACCCGACTTGTGCGTGGTAAGTCAAAGCGCATAGAACGGGGCATCCTCGCCTAGAGGGAATTGGAACGAGGGAATCCGAACAGCGGCAATGTATGAGGCGGGGGATGGGCGGCATGAATGAGGGGGGCACCGCCGGCATACTGAGGGCTATCAATGCGACCGTGGTTCATGCAACTTGGAGCGTGCTGAGCACAACTTGCAGAGACCTGCTTTCACGAACAGTCCCATGCATCCATCTTGTCCGCGTGAGGTTTTGGACTCAACGATATCAACCAACAGCCCGAAGCACGATGCTTGAGAAAGTCGGGGGTTCTTGCAAGGCTGCGCACAAAGAAAGGGTGAAGGGCGAAGGAGAAAGCATTACCTCTGGTCCGCCAGCTGAAAACATACCATAGCGGGTAGCGCGAAGACACGGACATGACCTTCACGAAGGGCAGCTAGGGTACTCGCAGGTATGTATCCCTTCCCAAACCTAGCTTTCGAACCGGCGTGGCCCAGCGACAGTCGCAACGCTCGTGGCCGTTGAGCGCCGCAGAAAACGGACATGCATGTCCACGGCTGGGGAGGCTGCTGTGCACAGACTCCAAGGACATCTCACCTACTCAGTACTACCTCGTATCTCAGACTCTGGATCCCTTCCAGCACTCCACCGATTCAGGACAGGCCAGGCCAGAGAGAGCAAGCGTTCGACGTGTCCTCAGATGCTTCTGTTAGTTGCAGGACATCGACAACGCCTTCCCTTCATCTCTGTCCCGAGACACAGTGCAATCTTGCAAATGCCATCCCCGGCTCCTGGGGCGCACACAGAGCGATCGCACCCCAGATTCGGAAATCAAATCTGATTTCCGGCACGTGTGTCTCTCTGGCTGAGTTTTTGATTTTGATCCGAAGCATGGAGCTGGAGGAGCGGTGCAATTCAACTCAATCTGCTCAGTCGCCTCGCCCAAAGGGCTCCATGACCATTCACATCGACAAGACTCGCGACACGCTACGCTCTCTCATAGGACCAAAATGCGTGATCCATTTAGTATTCATTGGTGGCAAGAACGCGTCCGCGTAGCTTTTGCGCGAGCGACGAGTACAGTAAATGCCCGGTGGATCATTATCGATGGATAAGATGTTCAATGTGAGTGTTATTGAACGATAGCGTGAAAAGTCGCGTCGTCCTTCTGTGGCCACTCGTGGCTACATAATTACCTTGTTGGTGGGTTTGAATCTGAGGGAGTGGCGGATTAGGCTTTCTGACGCAAATCATGTCAATCAAAATGAAAGATGCGGGGTAGGTAATAGGGCAAGGTTTAGAAGCGATAGCCGTGAAGTTTCCGCACGTGGGTGGGAAGTGGGAAATGAACTTGAAAGTCACTCCAGACTCCGGCAAGATATCGAGTCGCTTAGATCACCAGATGTATTGGGGTGTGTATTGAAGTTTGGGGCCATGTACGAAGTACAAGGAAGAACGCCCCGGAGATTTCTCGAACCTCTTTTGCCTTGCGAGATGCAGAATACGAGTCTACTGAACGCACGAGTACGACGAGTACGAGGCTGAGGTGAAGAGTTGATTGAAGGTTAAAAGCATTTCTGACAGTCTGAAGGCGTGTGCGTGGCCCAAGCTTGCGTTCGGGCCATCATCCATCGAGCTCGGACTGTCATTTCGCACCCAGATAGCTCATCAGTATATCGGTGACGGCAACATCAGCCGATACTCATGCCCGTCACTACCCCAATGCCAGGTTTTTTTCTCCGACTACCGAGCATGTCATCGATCTTTACGGAGTATGGAGTGCTGTAAGACATACAGAAATATAATCTCCAAGCGAGAACACATGTGCGGCCAAGGGGCGAGGACCGCATTACTTCGAAGGCATGAGATATCGTTCCCCATCGTGGCGGTTATTGGCTATGGTACATACCAACGGGCAACAAGGAAGACATGGTTAAGACTGAGTGTCGAGTAGGGATACCCTGTTTGCAAATGGGATCGCATTCCTGGTGGCATTGTCCGAAAAAGGTTGCAACTTGTGGATAAAGATGGAGTATCTCATACAAACCCACCATCAGCGCGATGACGATGTACGGAGTACGTAGTACTCGAACTCGTCTACGTGAACTGGAGACGCCAAGTGGAAGAAGCTTCAATAGGATGTCAGTGTGAGGAAGAATACCCGATAGATGACCATTTTTCTAGGCCAGCAAGCTGGCAGCGGGGAGTGTGGGGTTTTTGATGGTATCTGACGTTTGAAAGCAATTTGACCGCAGATTGCACAACGTCAGGCTGAGCTGAGATCGAAGATACAAAGACGAGTAGACACGCTAGGCAAGAGATACCGATGTATGTTTATGATTTTGGAGATTGGCATACTTCTGAGACGCGTTTCACGCGTCTGGAGAAGGCGATGTTTACATGTTACGTCAGCAGTAAGCACTGCCGACACCAGGCCATCGGGAACAAAGTCAAAGGAAATTTGTTCAACCCGGAGCGACTTACGAGCACTTCGCCAAGCGTGACGTTTTGAGGAGCTGGCTTTTGAATGGAAGATCCATTCCCAAGCATCTCGTACAGAGTGCTCGGTAAGTCGTGTCTTGTGACTGGGGGGGAGAGGGATCAGCAACGGCAAAGCCAGCAGCCTCCCGCGCCACGAGAATTTCGTAGCCAGTACGGAGTATGTACCTCGGGAGAGGTAAGATAGGTAACGCTGGCAACGCTCGCCTCGACTGTGAATGCGAATGAAGGGATCGCTAATATCCCTATCTTTGCCCCCTTTTGTGAATCAATATGTTCCCTGGCCCAGTGTCGAGACGAGCACTGAGGGCACTCTATCCCTACAAACATAGGAGGTACCGCACTCGGTAGGATTTTGCAAAAAGAGTATCGCGAGCTTAGATCCGTCGAAAAATTCCAAGACAAGGGTCCAATCATGGACGCAGGAAGAGTGAAATGGGAATAGTCAAGCGCCCAATAGTGAGTGTCTGGGTAGGACAATAAATGGATGGACCCGGCAATTTCGCTGCTCAGGGGTATCAAGTGAAGTAGGGTTGTGATTGGGCATAAGACGAAGCCACAGGCCCAGCTTCAAGGTTCCTCCCGAGGCGCCGGCAACGCCACTGAAACACAGTTGTTTGAGGCATTGACGGGACGGTGCCTGCAGGGTCTGAATGGCCACTTTTCCTCCGGCGAGGTCTCGAAAATAAACATAGCCCTGCTAGACTCGTGCTTGAAGGAGAATTCCGAGGAGCCGGCCGAGGGACCATCGATCTCACTAGACGTAGGGCTTGACCCTTGCTGGGTGAACCTGGATCAGGAGAGAGGATCGGAGAGCACAACAAGCAACAGTCAAAAGGGGCAATGATTGTTTGGCGAGAAGTTCGGGTCCGTGAAGTGGTACCGTACCCACCGTATCGTCGATGGAAGTCCGAGCATGGAGCATCTCATTTTCAGTGTGATGAATCATGAGGAGATTTTCTTGATGGAGGCGACTCTGGGGCCCTGTGCCGTAATGGGAACTCTCGAGGGCAAACCAGTGCCTCTGAATCAGCCACTCGAGGCACTCCAGCCAACAAGGGGATTATGGTTCTCAGCAATTGTCTGAGGGCGATCGATGGATTGGAGTACACTGGCAGTGTACTCCGTACGTGGCATGGTCTCAGAAGTGCAAGAGGATGAGTGAACTTTATGCAAGAAGCCGCCTTGGTGGAAGGGGAGGGGGAAGGAAGGCACGGGATCTTCGACTGGGAAGGCACGCCTACCGTAGGACAGACAAGGAAGCCATGCATTGACAGCGGGAAGGCACTACCGCGAGCACTCGGACTTACGAGTACGGAGTACCATTGAGGACGACTTGCGAGTGCCACTATCAAGTTCTAATATCTCACAAAACAGTGCAGATTGGAGCACTTGTCAAGCATTCAAAATAATCAAATAACAACACTACGGAGTGCGGACACTCGTGGTGGTTTTATCATCCTTCAAGCCACTCTAGCCACCCAGACGCCTCTCTTCTGCCCAATCCACCTTCGCTTCCAGGTTTCCCAGGTTTCTCTTATCCGTTTCCGCCTTTCCCCCCTCCCTGGCCGCTTATTCCTCCATTCCTGGTCTCGCCGTCACTTCTTCCCAGCCCAGTTCCCTGATTGTTGCCTGGTTGTCTCCTTCTCTAAACATTGTGATACGGACAGTCTAACACATCGGTCACCCCCCGTTCCTCCCAATCGTATGTACATATCTCCGTATGCAATGGCCTTCAGATTGAGACCTGTGTGACCCGAGGCTGCTTCGTTGTACCACTTGTCCTTCTCCTTGTCCTTGGCTCCTCGTAGTTGTCCCTGTGAATGTCCGATGTCTGTACATGTCTATAATACTCCGTACCTACTAGTACGTCGATCGATGTCCCCCGGCTATCGAACTTTTGACAGCTGTCTACTATATCTTAACTTGGAAGCCTTTTCCCAAGTGTCATCTCCACGAAACCCGCGCCTCACATCGCCGCCCAACGCCCACAACCACCCACAGCTTGGCACTTCGTTTGATTGCCTCGTTCTTGACGGGCCAGACATTCTCTCCGAAATTCTCAAACGGCCGGCACGTTGGAACCCACCTTTCCCGCATCCCCTGGTCACTCTGAAGATCCATCTTTGCTCCTAAACCTGTTCCTGTTGTGACTTGCCTCGCCTCAGCTGTCTTGTACCTGGCTAGCCTGCCTGCCTTGCCTACCCTGGCTACCCTGGGTATCCTCTTCGTACCCCCGTCAATCTTGCCAGGCCAAACCCGTGTCAATCTTGCTCCCACCCGCACGCGTCAACCTTGGGCCAGGATACCACGATACCAGGATACCAGGATACCAGGCTACCAAGAACTCAACACATCCTTCACCAAGTCTTGCCCTTTGCTCAGACTCGAGTCCACTTGGGGCCCCTCCAGCTGCCTTGAGAGCCACACTTTCTCCTTCTGAGAGAAAACACAATCCTTTCCATTTCGTCTCGCATCCCCGGAGCTGTCAATGTCCTGTCAAGAGAACCGAGTTCTCTATCTCTTTTCGCTTGTTCGCCCTGTCTGCCGGTCCAGCATCCATTCTTTTCTGACACCAACGCCCTCGAGCCATTGAGCCACTACCTGTCCTTTGACATCACAATCCGCGTCCACATCCTGGAACCTCGTTGATCCCCGTCACCATCTTCTCGACTACCACTACGAGTATCAGCCGCCTGACTCTCGAGCACACTTCCATTCTACCGGAAAGTCGACATCTCTCACATGCGTGTCCAATTACATCCCAGCCTACCTGCCAGCCTACCTGCATTTCCTCTCTCTGCCTGGTCCTTGTTCGCGTGCTCAAGTGGGCTTACTCGATAACCAATCTCAAACCCTACCTCTCTCCCTCTTGCTCAACAACCGACGAGTACCTCGCGCTCCCTAACCTCTACCTCTCAACCTCTTTCGGGAGTCATTGAAGACATCACTCCTTTTACATCCCCGCCGCTGTCGCTCCTTCTCGTCACATTTAACGCCCTCCGACCATCGACGCTCGTTAGCAGCCACGCTGCCTCCAAACAACATCTCACGCCTCGCTGCAACAGCATCGTCTCAGATCTGTCTCCACCCTGGCTGGCAGAGATTCGTCCTCGATCGGAAAAGGGATCTGAGATACCGAGTAAGACAGACGAGTACAGCTTCTCCTCACCCGTCCAACTCCTATTACAACTCCGCCGTCGATTTACCAGCCTCATCGCATCGCTGCTTCTCCAGATCTGACGACGTTCGCTACGCAACTCTAGTCCAGTCCAGCTGTCAGGAATCGCTGCAACTCGTCGAGTTTCGTAGAAAGGACATCCTTCCCGCTTTCGTTTCACACATGGCAGTCTTTTAACTTGTCCTCGCTACCCCAAAATCACTCTTTAAGTCTGGTGAGTCCGCAGAAATCCAGAAACATGTCATTGATCAAGACTAATGCTAATCAAACGTTAGAGTCGAGTTGATCTCCCTTTCATTTCAATTCTTTCTTCTATCTTTTAAAAATGAATGTCTTTAAGAAGAAGGCGAAGGCGAAGGATGACACCTACATGATTCCTCCAGCCCAGCCCGTAGACGCTCCACCCCCGTCCAAAATATCTCGAAGCCTGAAGCGCAAGCAGAAACATGTCGAACCACCTAAGCTCGAGGTTGACCTGACTACTGCCCTACCTGAGACCAATGACTTTCGAACGAGCTTATTGATGCCTGGCCTCTCCGCTCGCTTCAGCATGCTTCGAGAGCAAGATGACCCAAACACAAAACTCGGCAAAGCAAGTGATGATAGTGTCTTGTTCCCAAAGCGCGCCTCCAGGCTAAATTTGTTCGCCCACAACCCTCTTACAGAAATATCTGAGACCGAGTCTATTCGACTCCCCTATCGCCCACCCTTCGCTGAGCCGGAACGTTCGCAATCATTCTCTGAAGGCGGCAACTATGCAGCAGATGATACCAATCTACTGAATAGATCAAGACCCACCGAGGGCAACAATCTCTTCGGAGGTCGACAGAAGATGTATCGAGTGCCCAACGCCACCTCGTCAAACAGAGAGCTAGGTGATGAACCCGCGCCATTGTCTTCCGGCAAACACATCTATCAAAAGGACGTTGTATCCTCGGCCTATCAGCAATACCGCGCGAAAACCAGAGAAGAGTCTCGCGAACGCCCTCTTAGCTCTGAAACCGAAGAACACGAGAACAGTAGTCCGGTCAACACTCCTTCAACTGGCTTCAGCAAGAGCCGTGGAACGGCCTCCTCTACTGCTTCGGGTCCATCCAACCGTCGAACCTCAACGGCCGCTACTTCTGTCACTTCAGATACCCCGGCTCAGAGACAGAGTAACACAAGCGGTGGCTTCAACTCTCGCGCCCATGCCTCTGACTATAGTAGCGAAGAAAGCTTGTTAAAACGCAACTTCTCATCAGATTCCCGAAAAGGATTTCCTTTTAATGACCACGTAAACCAGCCGCCACTCCCAAACTCTCCCATTACAAACCGAATGCTGCCTCAATCCAGTAGCGCTACGAATCTGGCCGACAAATTCGGCAGGGAGAATGGTACCTTCTCAACGAGCACACCTCGGCCTTTGAGTCCACCACCAAATGGACAAACCCAGGGCCTTGCATCGCTCGATTTTGGACTGAGACAGCAAGCCCACCATCCGCGCAAATACCAAACTCCCGGCATCACACAGGAAGAACAAGAAGGTGAAATATATGATCAGAGCTTACGCCCAAATGACCGTGGTAAGGCTACGGCTATGGGACTATTCAATCGACCCCGACAACAATTTGATGAACACCAATTTCAGCAGAGACAACTTCAAATGCACGGCGGGCCAATGTCACCCTCGTACGCAGAACACCCTGCCAATAGAATTGTGGCAGAACAGCACGACACTCCTGCGACACGCCCTAGAAGCCCTTCATCTCCAAGCATCAATGGGTTTTCAAATGGTCCTCAATCCAGCAATGTCTCGGTTGCAGGTCGCTCACGGGCCCAGTCTGCTGCGTCTGCACATGCCAACCAGGTTACCTCGCACGTAGAAGCCTTCATCAAACGACAAAATGAGGAATATTCTGCGCTCCAAGCCAGCAAAACAGTGCACAGTAGTCCCAAACCGCAAGCCGCGAAGCCTGTGCAAAACTTAGCAGACCAGCCTGCCTCTCGAGGAACTTTCTTCGACACCTTTGATGGTAGTAGCGAGGACGATGCAGATATGGATAGCCCCATGTTGGGTCGATATGAGCCACCTCCACGCCTAGCACCTATGGAAGTTCATCCAGCACTGCGTGACAATTCTCAAGCCTTTATTTTCGGGGACCAGATTCCTGCTCCTATTAAGACTGCAAGGCCTGATTCTAGTGCTTCGGTCGACACATCATCCCCATCTGTTGTTCATGATACACCAGATACATCTGATTCACTTCATCAGTCTCCCCTCCGAAAAGCAGCGGACTCGCCCACCCTAGGACCAACGACTGGTCTAGGCTTGAGTGGATTGATTCGAACCCATCTGAGGAATGACAGCGATCGGTCCTCGTTCATGCCTCCACCTTCGCCTGTGATATCACAGCATCGGGAACCTGCTCCTGATGCCTTTAGACAAAGAGAAGCTTCTATTGCTTCTACCGCTCGCACGATCAACCCGCCCGAGAGCACACACAGTGATCCATGGGAGTTTGACAATGCTCATCGACATCAAAGAGGCACAGGAGACTACACTCCCACTGACACAGCCCCCACAATGTCTCAGAAAGCGCAACAAATTCTTGGTCAGGCGGTCTCACATAGGAACCAAGCTACAAGCAAAGCCCAACAAATACTTGGAAATGATGCCCCTGCTATGAATGATGATCACAACTCGTCCAGGCCATGGCATCCTGATGTCTCACAGGGTCATCAGCGTGGAGAGAGCACAGAGACACAAAAGGAATTTGGTAACGAGCTAGCAGAGCGGGCGCGAAGAATCCAAGAAGGATTTAAGGGAGCAGAGGCGGAAAAGCGATCTCGAAGCCCTGGACCTCTGAGAGGTGATCGCCAAAACCCAGCAACACAGGCTCTTCATGCGCTGCGACAGAAATCAAGCAAGACGTCATTAGTACCTCGTGGCAATGAACCTCAACCCAAGGCTATGAAGATGCTCGGCATTAGCAATAACACCCCCCGAATGGACATGCATGGAAGATCACCGAATATGGGCGCTCGGGATGATTATCATTTCGACCAAGGTTATGATGATGGCGGAAACCACTACACCCCAAGACAACGACCCGCGGAGTTTGAGTCACCGAATGGGCGACGAACTCCTGCCTACGGACGGCCACCTCCACCAATGCAGATGAACGGCTCGCAGGAAGACTTTGAACGATCCCGACAACGGGCAGCAACTCCTACAAATGGACGACCTCCACCGAGGCATAGAGCCGAGTCTGAGGCTGGTGAGCGATCTCGAAGCAGAATGGGCCGCGATAGAGATGAAGCCCCTTACCATCAAGCCGAATATGGGAGACACTGCCCCCAGCAGCGCCCTCCGCCTCACTGGGATCGACGACCTCGAGGCCCACCACCTGTTCACCCACATGGTCCCCCAATGGAATACCGTGACTCCGAGCGATCTTCTTCAGCCATGTCCAATCGCCGCCCAAGCAATCCAAACAATTCTCGACCACCTCCGTCGGGATACTTTGATAGTCGATCTGCAACACCAACCATGGGGGGAAGTACACCGACTTTGAGAAATGGGCCGATGCCAGCTGGAGCACCCAGGCCATCTCCACGACCACCATTTCCCCATTCACCCATGACACCCATGAGCCCCTTCGCACCAGGCATGTCTCCTGGGTTTTCTGCACCCCCTCGAGAACCTCCATCCGCGAATATTTCTGCCCTGCCATCCCCTGTTTTGCAAATGCATCCTCCTCCGACAGGTCGTTCTACTCCTGTGCTTGACAGCCGGCCAGCTGCAGCCGCTCGTAAAAAGTCCGTCACCAAGGGTATGATTTCTGAGCCAACTTTCATCTCTAGCACCTCGTCCGTCCCTCTTGTTGGGTTGCCAATCAGCCCGCGACCTGGGCAAATTGCCACCCCACCAGTTCCAGCAATGAACCCTAGCCGTCGTCGAGGAAACACTATGTCAGAGAAGCCGGATGGCTTTGCAAGCCCTCGGTTACCAGGATCGCCTATGATGCAAGAATCAGGGAGGGAATCGCCGTATATCGACCAGCAGCGCGCTCCACCCCGTCCGCGTAACAGGTTGAGAAAGATCAGCAGTGAAGGAGGAGGTATGGCTGCCAGGGCCCGAAACCAAGCAATGTTGGCTGAGTTTGGCCGTGAGAAACTTCGAAGTCCTGCCGTACAAGTCTTTCCCAACCGGAGCGCAACCTCGTTAGGATTGCACCAGGAGGGCGGTATGTTCTAGAAGACTACGAACATGACTTCGGCGCCATCAAGTCAGCACAACTTACAACTCTATACGTTTTCCTAACTTCCGAGCCAACCTCTTGGCGACCTTTACTTTGCGATTTGCGAACAATTTCCTTTTCATCTTGCCACGGCCTGAATAGCGATTTATTTCGAACAAGATCGACTTATCATACGGACCTTGACTTAACTACCTACTATACGGTTACGAATTACTTTTCATTTTTCATCCACCTAACGTTTTCTTAAATGGTGCCCACGTGAAATTTGCCTGGGTCACCTCATATACGATGGGAATATACTTGGACCTGTCCTTTTCTGGGGGAAGCCCCTGGTCCTACCGAATGAGGGTTAGAATTGGGAGTTGAGGCGAGGGCTGAATCAAAACATGCCGACATATCTTTTTATTTTATTTGTCTTTTTTCGGCGAGAGTATTCGACTTTCATCTGATTGATATGCGAGGAAAATGCAACGTGTACTGTAAAAATAGGAAGTGAAAAATAAAGCGACACTAGTTGACTTTGGCTGGCTTGCTATTTTTTTTGATCTTTCTAGTTAGTGTTTTAAAGAGGGGATATGGAATCCAAAGAGTCCCACGACTCGATATGGTGGGTGAGACTGGGAAATGGGAAAGGGAGGTTTTGGAGGACAGACACACGCCGCAAACTGCAAGCTACATATTTTTTGTTTTGTTATCTGATTTCGGAAGGCGAGCAATGTGCGGACAAGCCCCCCCCCCCATGTTAGTTATATCTGGTGATGAAACATATACATATACATATACATGTATGTGATAGACCCTTGTATAACCGCCAATAGTACCTACCTATCTACCTACCTACCTAACTACCCGCTGCGTACCTACACATACACAACCTTCCTCCCTCATCGCATCAACCCATCTATCTATCCACCCAACCTAAGAACTGTGGTTTGGTATCCCCAATCAACGCGTGTCACGAGCATCGAGCCCCCTTCATTTCCTGGTTGCCCCAGAATCCCCCTTTCCCTGGATTTGATGATGTATTTAGCATTGATGTTGATGATGGATCAAGCCCCCGCTGCCCAAGTACCTACCCTCCTACCCTCCTACCTGTAGATAATACCTCTAATTCATGATTCATGATTCCGTTGTTAGTGCTTCGATATGTAAGTAGGTAGGTAGGTAGGTAGGTATGCGCATACATACACATATATGTACATGCCATTCATTTTGCCTCTCTCTCGCTCACACACACACATCTGCTCCACCCCCCCCCCCCCCCCCCCCCCCCCCCCCCCCTCTTTCATTTATCCCCCAAAACAAAATAATAGGGGGGGAAT
>Ga0105239_10002812_pt1 | contig 21755 bp, 17 predicted proteins | sample KBSC44metaG_FD_92761 | JGI IMG/M metagenome (GOLD analysis project Ga0105239, IMG submission 92761) | Corn rhizosphere microbial communities from Kellogg Biological Station, Michigan, USA - KBS C4-4 metaG | ecosystem: Host-associated > Plants > Roots > Rhizosphere > Soil | place: Michigan, USA... | reverse complement strand
GCCGCCTCTTTAAGAGGCGACTGTTCCGGGAGTTGTTTGTTCTCATTATAAACCTATATAATCGCGGCTATGGTCGCGCATCACGGTGTGGAAATGTATCTGACTGGAAATAACTACACCTGTCTGGCATATGAATTCGATCCAGATGCTGGGTCCGTCGATGCGTACATAATCGGTATTGGTAGTAAAGAAGCTGCTGGCGGTACCGGATACGCCGCTGGTATTGCTGGCATAACATACATAGGTATCCGAAAGCTCGCTGTAATAGGCGGCGCGGATGGTAGCGGCCTGTGCGGAGTCTATGTCGTTGATCCATGGCTGCATGGCGGCCCATACATTGGCTTGCGCAGTGGTGCTCAGGCTGCTGACCTTGATACCTTGTTTGGTGGAGGGCATGGTATTGCTGGTAGAGCCGGGAACCATCAAACAGTCCGAGAAGGTGCCGGAAATTTTAGCGCTAGACAGCTCTGTGCTGGTAAAGGAGCCGAGCATGGTCTGCATGACACTTCTTTCCGAGGCAAGCGGACCTGTATAGGTAGTACCATTCACGGTGAAAGAGCTATTGGGTTCGACGCCTTCATGAAGGGGTGTAATGCTCACCACCTGTCCCGCATCGTAGGTGATATTTGAAGCGTAGTGGTGTCCACCGTATTGCAGCATCCATTTGCCTGTGGTGCTGGGTGTTCCTAAAAAGGCAATGATGTAGTTGCCGGATGAATAGCCGCTGGCCATTGTACCTAAATAATCGTCCGCGGCGCGGATGGTCTGGAACTCTTCATATCCTTCGCCGGAGGAGGAGCCGGCGGCGGCCTGTATCAGCGCCAGGGCGGCAGTCGACTGTGCAGTGGTCAGGCTGCTGAACAGCAATCCATTCCGGCAGCTGAGCGCACAGGGAAGGTTGGACCATCTTTTAGCGTTGGTGAGATCCAGTGTCACCTGCACACTTGACTGTTGTGAGGTGGTAAGCGTTGCCAGGAATGCATTGGCGAGACAGACGACTTTCTCGACGCCGCTGACAGATCCGCAGCTGGTGGTTGTAGTAGCGCCGACGGTCAGCGATAAGGAGCAGCTTTGTCCTCCGAAGCTGATAGCAAATGCGGCGGTACCGGATGAAGCGGGTGTTCCAGTGATGGTGTACGTTAGACTACCTGCGCCGCTGGCCAGCGTGCCTGCTGAAAGCGTGGCGGTAAGTCCTGTGACACCTGTCGAAGAAATAGCGGAGCCGGCTGCATAGCTGACGCCGTTGCCACCAGTGTACGCGACGGTGGCTGTTCCTGAATAGGCTGTACTGGCTGTTGCAGTTGCCGAAAAAGTGGCTGACGAACAGCTCAATGCAGTGATCGAAGCGCTGGAGGCGGCATCGTCATTTTTTTTACAGGAGAAGAAAACGATAATCGCACCTGTGGTTGCAGAGATAAAAAGCAAGAGCCTTTGTTTCATACTTAACATTGTTTGAGGGTGGAAAAATTTACAACGCTAAGTTGTTTCAATATTTCAGCGCGCAAAAGCCAAATGTGGTCAACAGCGGGAATGTAGGGGTGAAAAAATATATATGTTACAAGGCAACCAAACGTAGATTACATACGTCCCTCAAGGAGCTGTCTCAGTTCCTCTTCGTAGTTTTTTCCCACGGGGATCTCTTCTCCGCCTATCTGAATGATCTTTTGTTTTACGGATTCTATCCTTGCAACAGATACGATGAAAGAGCGGTGCACGCGTATAAATTCATTGGGCGGGAGCTTTTCTAACAATGAACGCAGTGTCATGCGGACGACGATGGGTGATTTATCCTGCGGGTGAATCTTAAGATAGTTGTCCAGGCCCTCGATGAACTCGATGTCCGACAACATCACTTTGATCACGCCATAGTCGGCCTTTAGCATCAGGTATTTCAATTGTTCGGGTACAGTGGATTTATGCAGGAGGTTGTATCTGTCGCGGGCTTTTATGACTGCCTTTTCAAATCGCTGGAATGAGAAAGGTTTCAGGAGATAGTCGATGGCATCAAACTCATAGCTCTCCAGCGCGTACTCGCTATAAGAGGTGGTAAAGATCAGCATGGGTTTGTATGGCAGGGCTTTGTAGAATTCTATACCTGACATAGCGGGCATGTTGATATCGAGGAACAGCAGGTCCACGGCATTCTTTTCAATATATTGTAATGCCATGCCCGTCTTCATAAAGGCCTTTTCAAACTGCAGAAAGTCTGTTCTGCTGCAGAAGTCTTCCACAAGCTCCAGGGACAGCGGCTCATCGTCTACGGCTACGACCTTTATCATGTCAGGCGGATTGAAAGGGTTACAGAATAGGTGTCTCCGTTGTCATCGACGGACAGAGTGTGTCTTGCTGGGTAGATCCTTTTGAGTCTTTCGGCGGTGTTTTGTTCGCCGATGCCCGTCTCGTGCAGGCCGGGCGAGACATGTACTTTCTTATTGACGACATGCAATTGTATGCCATCGGGGAATACTTGCAATCCTATATCAATTTTACAATTATCGATATCGGGGTTGATCCCATGTTTAAAAGCGTTCTCGATATAGGTGATCAATATCAGGGGCGCGACCTCGAAGTTGCCAGGATCGCCGGAAATTTCAAACCGGATGCCGGCGGATCTTCCGAGCCTGGCCTGTTGAAGCTCTACATAGCTTTTTATATAATTCAGCTCATTGCAGAGCAGGATCCTGTCGTTGCCGGCGTCCCTGATAACGTAGCGCATAAGACTGGACAGGTTGAGGATGGCATCAGACGTCCGCTCGTCCCTTCGGATGGACAGGGAATAAATGCTGTTCAATGTATTGAAAAGGAAATGGGGGTTGATCTGGGATTTTAGCGAAGCAAGCTCGGCTTTCAGCTTCTCTTCCTTGATCTCGGCCAGGTGTTCCCTGAAGCGCAATAAAAAGGAAAAGAACAGGGCGATGAAGAAGAGATAAAAATGGTGTCTGACCTCGGTGAATAAGACATAGAATCCACCGTCCTCGGAGCCTGGTGGTAGAGGCCGTATACCGGGTGGCGCGGTTGGACCCTTGATGGCGGTAAACCGTCCGGTCAATAGGGAAGGAACAATAAAAATGACGGCCAGGCATACGAGGATGATCCCGGCATACTCCCAGTATCTTTTTGAGAAATACAATTTGGGGACCAGCAGGTAGTAGTTCAGGTAAAAAATCGCAAGCAGGAGTATGTTCCCTATGATGTCCCTGATAAAAGGAGCCGTCACGGTAAGGAAGGGCTCTCCCGGGGGCCGCGTCGAAACGAGCATAGGGATCAGCAGGAATACAGCAATGAAAAGTATATGTTTTCGGATCATTGAACTTTACTAAGGTCGGATGATTTTCGATAAGTAGAGCGGGTCCTGGGGTAAAACGGCGATTTGTTGGGGTCAACCGGCCAACTGGCCAGCCGACGGCAGCGGAGGCGGGGGTTCGTGAGGCGGGTCGGCATCAGAACATTATTATATGAACACTCTGGTCCCGGAGTTGAAGTTCTCGCGGAACTCTTTGGGGGTGCAGGTTTTTTTCTTTTTGAAGATCCTGTTGAAGTTGGAAATATTATTGAAGCCGCAGTTGTAGGAAATCTCGGCGATGGAATGCGTGGTGTCGATCAGCATCCTGGAAGCATGTCCTAGTCTGATCTCGTTAAGGCTGTCGATAAAGGTATTTCCAGTCCTCTTTTTTATGAACCTGCTAAAGGATACTTCTGTCATGTTGACGACCTTGGCCACTTCACCGAGAGATATGGGCTTGTCATAATTGGTATTCATGTATTCGAATGCCTTTTCGATACGACGGCTGTTGTAGGTGAAATGTTCGTTGGTGAAAGAGGCGTCGGACAGGGTGCGCATATTGCGTGAGATGGAAAGGTCGTGCAGGATGGACATCAGTTCGAGTACGGAGTCGAAGCCATTCTTTTGATTGAGGGAGAGGATGCGCGGCGCCAGCGCGTTTATTGTCTCCCGCGAGAAGAGGATCCCTTTCTGCGAACGCTCCAGCATGCTGCGTATAAAGCTCAGCTGATTCCTCCGAAGCAGCTTGTCCTCGAAGAGGTCCTTATGCCATTGAATGGTCACTTCCTTTATCTCCTCGCTGCGGCACTGATGCGTAAACCAGGCATGATACAGGTTGGGGCCTACCAGCACGAGCTCCAGGTCGTCGATGGTATCGATGTGATCGCCGACGATGCGTCGCGCGCCTTTGGCGTTTATGATGAGGTTGAGCTCGAGCTCTTCATGATAATGCAGGGGGAAAGAAAACTCTTTTTTTACGCGGGAGAAAATGGTGAAACAGTCATTCTGAGTGAGAGGCGTGATCTCCCTGATAATATTTGTACTCATAATGGCAGGTCGTTAAGATTGAGAAAATGTCGTCAGATTATCACAAAGATGAGATAAAATAGTATAAAGTGGATGAAGGTAGATGGATTTTTTAAATAGCATTCATAATCATACAGATAACACGTATCAACGGACGAAAGGAGGAGGTTGGGGTCTGGATATGATCAATCTGGGATAAAATATCATTAGTGTTATGGTAAGACAGGTATATATATTTGATGTAATGTAGGACCTTCACTTCATGAAGTTACAATTACCGGATCTCGTCATCATCGCGGCCTATCTCCTCACTATGGTGGTCATAGGCTGGGTTTTACGGAAAAAGGCCAGGCAGAATAAGGTTAATTATTTGCTGGGTGGGAAATCCCTCCCCTGGTACATGCTGGGGTTGAGTGATGCGTCCGACATGTTCGATATTTCGGGGACGATGTGGATGGTGAGTCTGTGCTTTGTATATGGTATGAAGAGCATCTGGATACCCTGGCTCTGGCCGGTGTTCAACCAGGTGTTCATGATGATATACCTGTCGCGCTGGCTGCGGAGGTCCAATGCCACCACGGGTGCGGAATGGCTGACTACGAGATTTGGCACTACGGGCAGGGGTGTACGTTCTTCCCATAATATCGTTGTTGCGTTTGCGCTGCTGAGCTGTCTGGGATTTATGGCCTATGGATTTGTGGGTTTGGGGAAGTTCGTCCAGATATTCATACCCTGGGATATTGTAAGTCCATATGTCCCGTTCCATGTAGCTAAAGAGTATGTGCCGCACTTCTACGGTATCATCTTTACGCTCTTTGCCATGTTCTATTCCATCCTGGGAGGCATGCACAGCATCGTGCTGGGGGATGTGATCAAATATGTGGTCATGACGGTGGCGTGTATCAGCATTGCGGTCATTGCCATGATACGTCTGAGGGGGCAGCATTTGAATGTACCGCGGGGATGGCTCAACCCTTTTTTTGGAGTGAGGCTGGGCCTGGACTGGCGCAGCATCCTACCGGATGCGAATAAAAAAATAAACAGCGATGGCTACTCGCTGTTCAGCGTCTTTTTTATGATGATGCTGTTCAAGGGTGTCTTTGCGAGTCTGGCGGGTCCTGCGCCCAACTACGACATGCAAAAGGTGCTTAGCACCCGGAGTCCGCAGGAAGCAAGCAAAATGAGCGGCTTTGTATCCATCATCCTGCTGCCCATACGCTACTCTATGATCATTGGGCTTACGGTGCTGGCCTTGTTGTTTTACAGCCGGATCAGCGGCGATCTGCAGACGGGCGGGGGAACGGACTTTGAAAAAATACTGCCTGCCACGATCAATGCCTTTTTGCCGGTGGGAATAATGGGGTTGGTGCTGACTGGATTGCTGGGGGCTTTTATGGGTACGTTCTCGGGCACGCTGAATGCTGCACAGGCGTACCTGGTCAATGATATTTATCTGAAATATATCAATCCGGGCGCCTCGACGCATAAGACGATCACCATGAATTATGTGGCGGGATTGCTGGTGGTTGCTACGGGAGTGATACTGGGAATGTTTGTAAAGGATGTTAATACGGTGTTGCAATGGATCGTGTCGGGGCTGTATGGCGGCTATGTCGCTGCCAATATGCTGAAATGGCATTGGTGGAGATTTAACGCGAGTGGCTTTTACTGGGGGATGCTGGCGGGTATCATACCTGCAATAGCGCTGGCTGTATTGAAGTCGAAGGGATGGCTACATGGGCTGGACCTTTATTACTGGCCTATCCTCTTTGTGCTGTCCCTGGCGGGTTCCATCCTGGGAAGCTATCTGGCGCCTCCTACGGAAGAGGCTGTACTGCTATCGTTCTACAGGACGGTGCGGCCCTGGGGTTTTTGGAAGCCGATACATGAGCAGGCGGTGAAGGAAGATCCTTCTTTTAAAGGGAATAAGAATTTTCGTACGGACATCTTCAATATTTCTTTGGGCATAATTGGACAGTTGTGTCTGACCATTCTGCCTATGTATATCGTGTTATGGCTAAAAGGTCCGCTGCTCGTCACGGCGGTCCTGCTATTGATAATTTGTTTGACCCTTAAAAAGACCTGGTGGGACAGGCTGAATGAAACCTCCTGAAAGGACCAGTGGCTCGCCTGCTCTGACGGGGTGGAGGGCGGCCATCTAAAAATTGACAACATGAAGAATGCTTTTAAGAAAAGACTGGCGGATCTCAACGAGAAATATGCGGCCCTGCTGAGCCGGCCCAATGAGATCAGTGAACTAGGCAACGGCATCTATGATCGCTGGAAGAACCCTGTGCTGACGGCAGCCCATACGCCCGTGTTCTGGCGTTATGATCTCAACGAGAAGACGAATCCATTTTTAATGGAGCGGTTTGGCATCAACGGGGTTTTTAATGCGGGCGCGATAAAATGGAGAGATGGTTATGTGCTGATGGCCCGTGTCGAGGGTGCGGACAGAAAATCCTTCTTTGCAATGGCCGAGAGTCCCAATGGAGTGGATCAGTTCAGGTTCTGGGATTCACCGGTGCATATGCCGGGCAATGGACGTGAAGAAGTAAATATTTATGACATACGTCTGACCCGTCATGAGGACGGATATATCTACGGACTGTTTTGTACGGAAAGAAAGGACCACTCGGCGGCGCCCTCGGATCAGGCTGCGGCTATCGCGCAATGCGGGATCGCGCGTACAAAGGACCTTATCAACTGGGAAAGACTAGCGGACCTGCAAACGCCTTCTCCGCAGCAACGCAATGTGGTCCTGCATCCGGAACTGGTGAACGGGAAATATGCTTTTTATACCCGGCCGCAGGATGGGTTTATCGACGCGGGCAGCGGCGGGGGGATTGGACTGGGGCTCTCGGATACCATCACGCGTGCGGTGGTGAAGGAGGAGGTGATCATCGACCCCCGGATGTACCACACGATCAATGAGGCTAAGAATGGACTGGGGCCTGCTCCGATCAAGACACGCATGGGGTGGCTTCATCTGGCGCATGGTGTCCGGCATACGGCGGCGGGGCTTCGTTATACCCTTTACCTCTTTATGACGGACCTCCATGATATTGGGAAGGTCATTTACCGACCGGCGGGATACTTTATTGCCCCCAGGGGCGAGGAGAGGGTAGGCGATGTATCCAATGTGGTCTTCTCCAATGGCTGGATCGCAGACGAGGATGGAACGGTATTTATTTATTATGCATCTTCTGATACACGTATGCATGTGGCGACCTCTACGATAGACAAGCTGCTGGATTATGTAGTTAATACACCTTCGGACGGATATTATACTTCAAATTCCGTGAACACGCTGCAACAGATCATCGACAACAACAGAGGACTGGTTGGGGCTGGTTGGTCAGATGGACCGGAGGTCGATTCCCGGACGGGCAGACGTTAGATAGTCTGGACATTTTGGTGTAGGTTTGGGAAAGAAAACTTTAAACAGCTATGCGACTCAAACGAACCAACGGTCCGTTGTCCGGAGGACAGACACAATCGAGCCTTTGCGAAGATTGCGACCGAGGAGGAGCGTGTCAAAGCAGCTCCGACGAAGGCCTCGTTTCCGGAAAACGGGCTATTTTTTTCCGGAGCCCGTTTTTCGGACATTTAGTTCGGGGGGCTTTGTTGCTCCTGCTTTTCACTTCCGTCACATCGATGATCCATAAGAAAACAACCCGCGTTGTATTTTTCGGCGACAGCATCACCCAGCAAGGCGCTCAGCCGGGGGGATATATTGTCAAAATGAAAGAAGCGCTGGAAAAAGCCGGAAGAGGCAGTGACTTCGACCTCGCCGGTGCGGGCATCGGCGGCAATAAGGTATATGATCTCTATCTCCGTATGGATGAGGATGTGCTGGCGCAGAAGCCGGATGTTGTGGTCATCTGGATCGGCGTCAATGATGTCTGGCACAAGGCCTCTTCGGGCACTGGCACCGACGCGGACAAGTTCGAAAAATTCTATATCGCCATCATCAATAAATTGCGGGACAAGGGAATAAAAGTGATCCTTTGCACGCCGGCTGTGATTGGGGAAAGGACAGACTTCACCAATATGCAGGATGGGGACCTGAACTACTATTCACAGATCATACGCAACCTGGCGCAGAAGTTCAAGTGTGGTCTTGTCGACTTTCGGGAGACATTCCATACGTATGAGCTGAAGAATAATCCGAGCAATAAGGAGTCTGGGATCCTCACCAGGGACAGGGTGCATTTGAACGATGCGGGTAACCAGCTGGTGGCGGAGAAGATGCAGGAAGCGCTGGATGTGAAATAGGCGAACCAGGGGTTCGTTGTCGGGACATTTTAAAAACAGCACTATGGCCAAGACAGTTATCATCACGGGCGCCAATGGCAACCTGGGCGTTGCCGCCGTAAAGAAGTTCTTAGATACAGGGTATAAGGTCATCGCGGTGGATCATATGGGAACGCACCTGGGCTTTGCTGCGAGCCATGACAATTTCGAGCTGAGGGATGTCAATCTCAGCGACGAAGGGGCTACGGAGGATTTTATCAACGAGGCCATCAGTCTTTACGGCCGCATAGATGGCGCGCTATTGCTGGTAGGGGGCTTTGCTATGGGAGATGTCGCGGCGACGGATGGAGCGACGATGAGAAAGATGTATTCCCTGAATTTCGAGACGGCCTGGTTTGTGACCCGTCCTTTGTTCCAGCATATGCTACAAAATGGTTTTGGACGCCTGGTGTTTATGGGAGCGCGTACGGCGCTGAAACCGGAGAATGGGAAGGGCGCCATGGCTTATGCGCTGACGAAGCAGATGCTTTTCAACTTGGCGGACCTGTTGAATGCGTCTGCAAAAGGGAAGAATGTGCTGGCTTCTGTGCTGGCTCCGGGCACTATCGACACGGCGCTCAACAGGCAGAGCATGCCGGATGCGGACACGGGCAATTGGATAGAGCCTTCGCAATTAGCGGATATATTGGAGCTGATCTGCAGCGGGAAAGAAGTTTCACTCAAATAAAAATGGGCCGTATGGCCCTATAACAAATTTGCCCGTCGTTAGACGGGCAAATTTCATTTACACGGTTAACACGCTGTTCCACCCAGTGACCCCATCCGGCTCCCTTAGGGGATTTTCGATGTCTTCCATCCACATCTTGTCGTCAATGAGAAATCTGTAATAATACTTTCCATGCGGCAACATGGGAATGGAGATCTTCCACCCACCTCCTTCGGCTTTTTCGGGAGTCATCTGCAGCTCATCTGTAGCCCAATGATTAAAAGTACCCGCCAGAGAAATGTGTCTACAGGCTGCTGCATTCAAATGATGGACATAAAACTCGATTGTTTTCTTACGCCTGTTGATATAAGGCGATTCACGTAGTCTCATAGCAACCCCCCTTTTTTAGATTTTAAATAGGCAGTCTTCCCAGGGCTGGACATTGAATATGACCATTGGACCTTAGCAAACAATTCGAAGATGACTTATACGGTGTAGAGTTTGAGAAAGAGTTACAAAATTTACACATTTTTTCCTCATAATGCAAGAATCCCGGTTATTTATTTGCTAAATCGGTTTAATTCTTTTTTAATGTCCTGGGGTATCGGCAGACCCTTCAATTAACTATATTACAGACCTCCGATGGCCGGCCCACAAAGGAGTTCCTAAAAGGGACTCGTCCAGGACCGTAGGTCCCGATCGAGGTACCCGAGGAAGACCGTGTCGAAGCAGGTCCGACGAAGGGTATGGGCGAAGCCCGGGGAAGGGTCCAACAGTGTTGGAACCGACGATGGTTATGAGCATGCCCGAGCTCAGCGAAGGGCACGAACGAGGAAGACCGTGTCAAAGCAGGTCTGACGAAGTCCTTCCGTGTCAAAGCAGGTCTGACGAAGTCCTTCCATGACGAAGCAGCTCCGACGAAGGCCTGGTTTGCGGGAATTGGGCTACATTTTGCCCAGCGCCCAATTCCCGCACCTATTTTTTCGGGCGGGCTGGTACGGACGATAGCTAAGAACACTATGGCAGACACAAAGATATTGTTAGTCGAAGACGAAAAAAAGATAGCGGAGACCCTTCGCAAGGGTTTGACAGAGCAGCATTATGAGGTGGATGTGGCTTACGATGGGCTGGCCGGTAAAAAGCTATTTGCTACCAACACCTACGATCTGGCTATTCTGGATATCAATCTTCCCCTGATGAATGGGTATGATCTGGCGCGGCATATCCGCCAGTACAACGAGGACATCCTGGTGATCATGCTCACCGCCATGAATACGACGGAAGACAAGATAGAGGGCTTCGAGGCGGGTGCGGATGACTATATCGTAAAGCCTTTCGATTTCCAGGAGCTGCTGGTCCGTATCCGTGCTCTGCTCAAGCGTCTTCATCATCAACCGGCGGCAGGGGCCAATATGCTGAAGGTGGGGGACCTGGTCATGAACCTGGACAGTAAGGAAGTGACGCGTGAAGGCAGGAACATCCCCCTGACGGCCAAAGAATTCCAGCTGTTGGAATACCTCATCCGGAATAAGAATAAAGTGGTGTCCCGCATCGACATCGCCATGAATGTATGGGACATCGACTTCGACACCAAGACGAATGTCATCGACGTGTATGTAAATTTCCTCCGGAAAAAGATCGAAAAAGACTTTTCTTCCAAGCTGATCTATACCCAGGTGGGCATGGGATACGTTCTGAAGGAAAACTCCTGACAGGGGGCGACGACATTATCTAACTCCTAATTTGTGAAGATCCGCTATAAAATAATGCTCTTGTTCACGCTGCTGGTAACGGCCATTATTTCGCTGTTGACATGGTCGGTCTATTACTTTTCCAGCCTGGAAAGGGTGCAGGTCTTTAACAAGCGTCTCCGGTCCCGCGCCACCTATAATTCCCAGCTATACTCCCTTATGGGTGACAGCGCCTTTAACTTTATGCATCGGATGGATACCACGGGCGGACTTTTGCCTTCCCGGAGTGTTGGCATCTATACAGACGATGGAAAAGTGCTTTATAAGAACGATATGCCGGGCAGCCCCCCTCTTACTGTTACTCCTGATCTTCTCCGGGAGATAAAGGAGAAGGGGGAGAAGTACTTTTCCATCGATGAGCGGGAAGCAGTCGCCATGCACCGGGAAACGAGCCGAAGGGACTTTATTATTGTTGTGGCCGGATTTGACGAGGATGGCAGGGAAAGGGTGCAGACATTAAATAAGATACTTCTTTTCAGCCTGGTGCTGGGGGTATGTCTTACGGCCCTGGTCAGCTACCTTTTTACAGGTCAGCTGCTCCGTCCCCTGACCCAGATCATCCGGGAAGTAAAGGAGATATCCTCCTATGACCTCTCCCATCGGCTGCGTGCGGGCGCGGGTCAGGACGAGCTTAGTCAGCTTGCCAATACATTCAACGGGCTGCTCGAGCGTCTGCAGGAGTCCTTTGCCATCCAGCGAAGGTTCATCTCGAACGCCTCGCACGAGCTTTCCACCCCCCTGACCTCGGTATCCAGCCAGGTGGAGGTGGCCCTGCAAAAGGAAAGGAATGCGGATGAATACAAACAGGTACTCTCCTCTGTGCAGGAGGATGTTCAGCAGATGCGGCAGCTTACGAAGAGCCTCCTGGAAATAGCCAAGACGGGTTCGCAGGGAGGTATCGAGCTTAATGAGGTGCGGGTGGACGAGGTCCTGCTGAAAGTGACGGCGGATGTAAAAAGGCTGAGTCCTGAGTATAAGGTGGAGCTCAACTTTGGGGATTTTCCGGAAGAGGAAAAGGATTGCGTAGTATTCGGTAACAGCGAGCTGTTATACATAGCAATAAAAAATATAGTCGAAAATGGATGTAAATATTCCGCCAACAAGACATCTGTGGTAGACCTCTCCTTCTCGGCGCATAAGCTGTATGTACAGGTGGTGAACCAGGGGGATGTCATTGCGGCGGAAGAGATCCAACAGATATTCCAGCCTTTCTATCGCGGGTCGGGCACGGGCAGCACGAGGGGGTTTGGTCTTGGTCTGGCTTTGGCGCAGCGTATCATTGCCCTTCATAAGGGTTTTATCCGGGTGAAGTCGGACATGGACAGCGGGACCAATTTCACGATCGAAATGCCTTCTATAAAAATTTTCAATTAGACTTTTTAGGGCCCTTGGCGGGCGCGATGAGACCACTTTTTGTTAATGTCCAATTGTACCCCTTATTTTAATACGCGTTTAATGCCTGTACACTGGCGATGGCCTAGTTTTGGGAGCTGGTTTTACAAAAATATAACCAGGCCTTATGAACAAGCTATTCAACCATATGCTGGTGCCGGTGGATCAGGAAGATGAGGAGGGCATTGTACAAAAAGCGCTTCACATGGCGGACTATCTGCACTGCCAGGTGCACTTACTGTATAACCTATCCGCTGCACAACGTGAGGAAGGGGTTGGCGAGATGAAAGCGGCTATACGACAACGTCATCCTTTCTTATCGGATCCGGGTATTTCCCTCGAGATCAATACGGACACGTCATTTCCGGAAAGGCAGATCATCGACTATTCCAAGCGGCATGCTGTGGACCTGATCCTCCTTGTCAAAAAGAAAAAGGCGGGACACGCTCGGTTCCGAACAGGTGCGGATATAGACCGGCTGGTGGACAAGACCCTTTGCCCGGTGTTGACGGTGTCCGGTGAGCCAGCCCTTTCCAACCTGAAGAATATCGTGCTTCCTGTGGGCGATCATCTGCCGATGCGCAAACTTTTATTTGCGACGTATCTGGGCCGGACGGTGAATTCGACCATTCACCTGGTAGCGCCTACACAAACGAGCCGGAGGTTCGATGTCCAAAGGACAGACATTAGATCTTTCCAGAAATCGGGCTACATTTCCGGGAGGCCCGATTTCTGGACATTTAACAATGATCCCGTCCTGTCAGTGGGGGTTCGCGACAACCTGCAGAAATGCTACCGGCTCCTGCGGGAGAATACAAACCTCTCCATAGAATGCCAGGCCAGCCCGGTGGAGAATCTTGCGGAGGCTGCATGGGACTATGCAAAAAAAATAAAGGCGGACCTTATCCTCACCTCCCCCGGCAAAGAGTCGATGCTTTCGGGCTTCTGGAACAACCTGCGAAGTAAATTCTTCCGGCGTCAGGGCTCCCGTTCATTATCGAATACTTCTCAGATACCGGTGATGACGATACTTTCATAAGGGTGATGACAATTCTTTCGTAAATTGGAGGAATGACATGGACCCAGCTGACTGACCCCCTCCATCATCTTGGACTTTCCGCCCTGGTGGCTGCTTCGCCTGTCGCATTTATTTTTTGGGCTTTGATCATTCGAAAGATGAAGGGGCATACGGTGAGTCTGCTGACTGCTCTGGCGGGTCTGCTTATCGCCGTACTCGCATATGGGATGCCGGTGAAACTGGCGGCGTTGTCGGTTGTCGACGGGGCCTTGTATGGCCTGTTCACTATCTGCTGGATCATTCTGGGGGTGCTCTTCCTTTATAATATGACCATTGTCGCGGGGCAGTTCGAGGTCATCCGTAATTTTATGGCTTCTGTTACGACGGACAAGCGGCTGCAGGCGGTGCTGATAGCGTTCGCGTTCGGGTCGTTCCTGGAGGGGGCTGCGGGATTTGGCGCCCCTGTAGCCATTACTGCGTCGATGCTGGTGGGACTGGGGTTTGACCCATTGTACGCGGCGGGTCTTTGTCTTATCGCCAATACGGCGCCTGTGGCCTTTGGCTCGATCGGTATTCCTATCACGGTGGCTGCCCAGGTGTCGGGGCTGCCGGAAATGGCTATCTCAAAAATGGTGGGCAGGACGCTGCCTGTTATCTCACTGATGCTGCCTTTTTATCTGGTGTATATTACAGCGGGGTGGAAAAAGACCTGGGAAATATGGCCGGTGCTGCTGTTGGCGGGAGGGAGCTTTGCGATGGTGCAGTTTATTACGGCCAATTTTATCAGCCCTATGCTGCCGGATGTGCTTTCGGGCCTCACCTGCATCATCTGTCTGATCCTTTACTTTCGACAGGGGGCGAAGGTGAAGCTATCCTACTCCCCTTCCCGGATCCTGCGGGCCTGGTCGCCTTTTATAATAATGACTTTTTTGGTGATACTTTGGGGGATCCCTGTGATAAAGGATGGGCTGAACTTCCTTGGGCAATTCAAGGCGGCCCTTCCGGGTCTGGACGTGCATGCTATCCAGCAGGCGGATGGACATCCCCTGGTAATAAAGCCTTTTACTTTCAGCTGGCTTTCCAACGTAGGTACGGCCATTTTTCTGGCAGCCCTGTTGTCTATGCCACTCATCGGCGCCAGCTGGCGCATGGCAATCGATGCCCTGCTGCTGACCCTTCATCAGCTGAAGATACCTGCGCTGACGATAGCTTCTGTAATGGGGTTTGCATATGTGGTCAATAATTCGGGTATGTCGATCACGATGGCGCTGGCGTTGGCGACCACGGGTTCGCTTTTTCCTTTTTTCTCGCCCATTTTGGGGTGGCTGGGAGTATTCCTAACGGGATCAGATACCTCTTCCAATGCGCTGTTCAGTAAATTACAATATAGTTCGGCGATGTCGATCGGCGTCGACCCGGCGGTCACGGTGGGCGCCAATGTTGCGGGGGGCGTCACAGGCAAGATGATCTCTCCCCAGTCGGTGGCAGTTGGCGCGGCGGCGGTGGGTCTTGGGGGGCGGGAGTCGGAGCTGTTCCGATTCACGGTCAAACATAGTTTTATCATGCTGGCGATTGTCTGTATCCTGACAACACTACAGGCTTATGCAGCGCATTTTTTACATATCTTCGGATTATGAATATAGTAGTCATTGACGGGTATACCCTCAATCCCGGCGACCTGAGCTGGGAAAAGGTATCGGAATTGGGAAAACTGACAGTTTATGATCGTACTTCCGCGACGGATATTGTCGAAAGATGCCGCGAGGCGGATATTGTGGTTACCAATAAGGTCCCTTTTACGGCGGCGACGCTGGAGCAGCTGTCTACATTAAAGATGATCGCGGTGACGGCGACGGGATACAATATTGTCGATACGGCTGCTGCCCGGGAGAAGAACATCATCGTATCCAATGTCCCGTCCTATGGGACGGCTTCGGTGGCGCAGCATGCTTTTTCGCTGATACTGGAATTGACGAATCATGTGGGCGCCAATAGCGCCTCGGTGGCGGCCGGAGAGTGGCAGAAGGCTCCGGACTGGTGTTATACGGTGTCGCCTGTGAGAGAGCTGGAAGGCAAGACGCTGGGCATCATCGGGTATGGCAATATCGGCCAGCGAATGAGTCTTATTGCACAGGCCTTTGGCATGAAGGTGCTTTATTACAGCCCGGGCGACAAACCCTGGACGCCGGATGAGCGGGCGGACCTGCCTACCCTTTTTGCCAACAGCGATGTGATATCCCTGCATGCTCCGCTGACCCCGGACAATGAGAAGTTCGTGAATAAGGATCTTCTGCAAAGAATGAAGCCAACGGCCCTGCTAGTCAATACGGCAAGGGGGCAGCTGATCAACGAACAGGACCTGGCGGAAGCGCTGAATAATGGATGGATAGCGGGCGCGGGTCTGGATGTGCTGTCGGTGGAGCCTCCTACGGATACCAATCCACTGCTTAAGGCAAAGAATTGTATCATCACCCCTCATATTGCGTGGATCAGCCGGGAGGCAAGGGAGAGGATCATGGAGACTACGGTGGCTAATATAACCGCATTTTTAGATGGGTCGGTGATCAATCGGGTGGGATAAGTTTTTAATATAGGATTCTTTTTATAAATTGGGGCATAACTCCTAATGACCTTGATTATGAAAAAATACCTGATCTTATCCTGCCTGCTATGCTATAACCTATCATTATTCTCTCAAAGCGAGCTCGACCCACAAGACATCGGATGGCATGGATGGCGGGGAAAGAATGTAGAGCTGTATACTATATCCGACAAAGAAAATACCCGGCACGGCCTTTTCCTGGTAGGCTCGGACAGCATCAAAGGATTCTTACTGAACAACGACGGCGCCATCGTTCATACCTATACGACATCACGTGTGGGGAACGAAAAACTGCTGGGCGGCTTTATCAAAGACGGCAAGATGTATGTCTATCTGCACAACAGCTCCGACCAAGTCATGCATGCGTTGGTTTTCGAGGGAGATGCCGACAAGGAGAATGTCATCCCTTTCCCTTTGAAGAAGGAGAAAGCGCTGGACAAGATCAGCTGCGGGGATCACTTCCTATATTTTACGGTAAATAAAAAGTCTTCGGATCTTATTATTTATGATTTTAGGGACGAGGTGAAGTACGACACGCTGCGGTATCATTTCGAGGACGACCTTTGGAGAAAGCTTACCAAAGGAGGTTCGAATTTCAGCCGCGAAGCGGATGTCGGAACGGTGGATCCCCAGGGAAAATGGAGTGTGGAGTCGGCTCAGAATGCCAACAAGATCTACTATGTACATGACAGCCTGTTCCTGGTGATGAATAATGAGCGGGGCTTTACGGGTATCATCGCCTTCGACATGCTGCACAAGCAGACGCGCTCCTGGGTTGTCACACAAGGCAATGGCGTCATGACAGATGACGGCCGTCCCCATCCGTACAGCGATAATTCTTTTCTCCTGGATGGGAGGCTTTATTACGTACAGGCCACGTTCGACAGTCTGTTGGTGCAGGTCAATGATCTTTACAGCGGTGCGCTCATAAAAAAATATACGTCGAAAAGAGATGAAGAGATCGATTTTAAGAACACGACGATCATCCAGGGAGGAACTGCATTATATGCCAAGGGATCGAAAGAGCTGGATAAGACCAAACAGCTGCTCCGCAAGATGGTCAATGGCCGTGCGATGATCGTGGCCAGGCGAGAGGGTAATGACCGGGTGGTCCTTACTATCGGGTCGTATACGGAAGCGGGTGGCGGAGGCGGCGGATATTTTGCAGGCGGAGGCGCCGGAGGCGCTCCTGTATATATGGGTGGCGGCGGGGGGCCGGGTTGGACAGTGTCGGCGCGATTTAAGATGCTGCTGGACGGGAATACCTTTGAGCACATTGGTGGGGACATTGGGCCGGGCATTTATGAGAAGGTGGATTCCTATACTTCCGACAAGAAGGTCGCTGAGAATGCGGATGTGGTGTTCACGCTGGGCAGCGACTATATATATGCCTATTATGACAAGACGGCCAGCATGCTGAGGATGGTGCGGATGTAGGGATCATTTATTCTCCGCGGCGCCTGCGGATGGTGTTGCGGACACATTACGCGGCATCAGCAGCTTGCTGATCAATCCTGTCCATCCTGTCTGATGGGATGCGCCCACGCCTCGTCCATTGTCACCATGAAAATATTCGAAGAAGAGAATATAGTCCTTAAAATTCGGATCGCGCTGCATTTTTTCACACCCGCCAAATACGGCCCGCCGGCCTTTGTCATCCCGGAGAAAGATATTAGCCACCCGCCGGGACAGCTCCGTACTGATCTCGTTCAAGGTTAGCATATTGCCGGAATGGGTTGGATACTCTACTTTAAAGTCGTCCCCATAGTAATGATGAAAACGCTGCAGCGACTCGATGATGAGAAAATTGGCGGGCATCCAGATAGGTCCGCGCCAGTTGGAATTGCCTCCAAACATGCCGCTGTCGGACTCCCCGGGAACATATTTTACCCGCAGGACCTGGCCGTCTACCCGCAGCTCATAGGGATGCTGCTCGTGATATTTGGACAGGGCTCGTACACCGTACTCGCTGAGGAACTCTGTCTCATCCAGCATACGGTACAATATTCTTTTGATGCGGTGGCCACGGAGCAGGGACAGAAGATGTTTCTCTTCGGAGCCTTTCTCATGCCAGCGCGATACCAGCGATGCGAGATCGGGACGATGCTCCAGGAGCCATTTCAGCCGCTTGGCAAATTCGGGGAGGGCTTGAAGGATCATGTCGTCGATGACCTCTACGGCAAAGAGGGGCGCGAGTCCTACCATCGACCGGATCTTGACCCGGATGCCTTTTTCACCGGGAATGCGGATGGTGTCATAAAAGAATTCATCCTCCCCGTCCCAAAGACCTTCGGAACCGTCGCCCATTTTGGCGATGGCGCCTGCAATATGGAGAAAGTGCTCGAAGAATTTATTGGCCATGTCCTGATAAGCAGGGTTGATCATGGATAGTTCCAGCGCGATACGCATGAGGTTCAGGGAATAAGTGGCCATCCAGCTGGTGCCGTCGGCCTGCTCAAGGGTCCCTCCATAAGGGAGATGTGTATTGCTGCGATCGAAAACGCCGATATTGTCCATTCCGAGGAAGCCGCCTTCGAAAATATTATTGCCCTCTTCATCCTTCCGATTGACCCACCAGGTGAAGTTGAGCAGCAGCTTGTGGAACACGGTCTCTAAAAAGGCGATGTCCCCTTTGCCGCCGTTGTCATGCTTTTCCAGCTCGTAGACGCGATAGGCTGCCCACGCATGGACGGGAGGATTGGTGTCGCTGAAGCTCCACTCGTAGGCGGGCAATTGCCCATTGGGGTGCATGTACCAGTCATGGGTCAGGAGCAGCAGCTGGTGTTTGGCGAAGTCGGGGTCGATCATAGCCAGCGAGACGCAATGGAAAGCAAGGTCCCAGGCGGCAAACCAGGGGTATTCCCATTTATCGGGCATGGAAATAATATTCCTGTTGTTGAGATGCTCCCAGGTGTGGTTGCGGCCTGCCAGCCGTTGCGGAGGCGGGGGTGGCTGCCGGGGGTCGCCTTTCAGCCAGTGGTGTACGTTATAATAATACAGCTGCTTGCCCCATAGCATGCCGGCGAATGACTGCCGTTGCACGAGTCGTTCATCTTCGCCGGTGACATCCTTTTGCAGCTCCTGGTAGAATTCATTGGTCTCGGCCAGCCGGGTGTCGAAGATGGATCCGAAGTCCGCAAAGGGGGCGAGGCTGCAACTCTTTCCCAGCCGCAGGCGGATGGAGACGGAGCCGCCGCCGGGAACCATATGATGATAAAGAAAGGCGGCCTTGGTGCCCTGTTGGAAGTTCACGGCCTGGTCATTCTTATGAATAAGATACTCGTTCACGCCATCCTTGAAATAGCCGGGGGCAGGGGAGTCATACAGACGCTGGACGTTGGTCTCATTGTCGCAGAAGACATGCGTGTCCGTCTGGTCGCCATAGAGAGCAAATTCACCCAGGTCGCGGTGCTGAATGATAATATTGCCTTCATTGGACGTCATCATCGTGGGCTTGTAGTCGTCATAGCCCCAGCCCCAGGTATTACGGAACCATATGGTAGGTATGATATGGATGGGGGCGGCTTCTTTTCCCCTGTTGTGTACGGTGATGCGGATGAGGATGTCTTCCATGTCCGCCTTGGCATATTCGACGAAGACATCGAAATATTTATCTTCATTGAAGATGCCGGTGTCCATCAGCTCAAATTCGGGATCATCCTTTGTCCTTCGGGCATTTTCTTCCAGGAGCCATTTGTAGGGATATTCCTGCTGAGGATACTTGTAGAGCATCTTCATATAGGAGTGGGTGGGTGAGGAGTCGAGATAGTAATACAGCTCTTTTACATCTTCACCATGATTGCCTTCAGGACCGGAGAGGCCGAATAAACGCTCTTTAATGATGGGGTCCCTTTCGTTCCAGAGGCCGAGACAAAAACACAGCGTTTGCTGCTTGTCGGAGAATCCTGCCAGGCCATCTTCTCCCCAGCGCCAGGCTTTGCTGCGGGCCATGTCGTGGGTGGTATAGCCCCATGCGTCACCGTTGGCGCTATAGTCTTCCCGGACCGTTCCCCATTGACGCTCGGAGAGGTAGGGTCCCCATTTTTTCCAATCTGGTGTTTTAAGCCTTTCCTTTTCGTTATTCATGCGTTTTATCTATTTGCCGGTCCTGCCTGCCGGTCGGCGACCGGAGCAAATTTACCCATTCGTGCTGAATCCGGGATACAGGGTCATGCCCCCATCTACAAACAAGGTGGTACCCGTCACGTACTCGGAGTCGTCGCTGGCCAGCCAGACGGCGGCTTTCCCGATGTCTTCCACTACACCTACACGGCCATAGGGGATCAGCTCGAGCAGCTTTTTTTCCGCTGCCGGCGTGTCCCACGCCTGGTGATTGATGGGTGTCTTGATGGCGCCGGGTCCGATGCTGTTGACACGGATCTTCCAGGGGGCGAACTCCTGGGCAATGCTTTTCATCATCATCATGATCCCTCCCTTGCTGGCGGCATAGTTGGCATGGCCGGCCCAGGGTATCACTTCATGAACGCTGCTCATGCAAATGATCTTGCCTGCGGATATCGATCTTTCCGATGCAACGCCTCTCCGCAGGAATTCGCGGATAGCTTCCCGGGCACAGAGGAACTGCCCGGTGAGATTTACGCCGATGACATAATTCCACTGCTCGAGGCTCATATCCTGGAAGGGTGAGTCTCTTTGTAGTCCGGCGTTATTAACGAGTATGTCCACCGTCGAGAATTGAGCAATTATGTCGGTGAACATTTTTTTTACTTCATCTTCCTTGCTGACATCGCATTGGTAAATGATGCCTTTGTCTCCCGCGCTCTCGACCTCTTCCAATACGGCACGTGCAGCTGCTTCCGTAGCCGCCACGGGATGATTGATCACGACCGTAGCCCCGGCTGCTGCCAGGGCTTTAGCCACCCCCGCGCCAATACCGGAGCTTGCGCCGGTGACAATGGCGATCTGTCCTTGCAGTTTTTTCTCCTTCATAACGATAAATTGAATGAGGTCAATTTACCGAATAATCCGGGGTGGCGCTATGCCTGCGGACCTATTTAACAATAAAATTCCATTCTTCGGTATCTGCTTCCCGGCCATAACGGATATTGTCCAACGCATCCTTTAGCTGTGCGCCGATGCTTCGGGCGCTACCTGTGCCGGATGCGGGCAGGGTATAATCATTCCCGTCGATGCCAATAACCCCGATGGGTGAGATCACAGCGGCGGTGCCGGCGCCAAAGGCTTCGGTGATAGTGCCTTTTTTGAAAGCCTCTTTTAATTCTTCCACATCCACGGGACGTTCTGCAATGGGGATACCGTCCCGCTGCGCCAGCTTCAGGAGACTGTCCCTTGTGACCCCGTCCAATATGGAATCCGACAGGGGCGGCGTTACGAGTGTGCCGTCGAGGACGAAGAAGACATTCATGGCGCCCGACTCCTCTATATACCGGTGGGTCTGGCCATCGGTCCATAATACCTGATCATAACCTTCTTCTTTAGCCTTTTGTGTGGGATACATGGAGGCGCCGTAGTTGCCGCCGCACTTCGCATATCCGGTGCCGCCTCTTGCTGCCCGTACAAAATCCCTTTCCACCTTGACGCGGACCGGCTGTTGGAAGTAATTTCCGGTAGGGCTGGCGACGATGGCAAACCGATAGGACTCCGATACCTTGACCCGCAGCCTGGCTTCGGTGGCGATCATAAATGGGCGGATATAAAGGGCGCTGCCCTCTTCTCCAGGTACCCAGTTCCTGTCCAGG
>Ga0105239_10002810_pt1 | contig 21761 bp, 8 predicted proteins | sample KBSC44metaG_FD_92761 | JGI IMG/M metagenome (GOLD analysis project Ga0105239, IMG submission 92761) | Corn rhizosphere microbial communities from Kellogg Biological Station, Michigan, USA - KBS C4-4 metaG | ecosystem: Host-associated > Plants > Roots > Rhizosphere > Soil | place: Michigan, USA... | reverse complement strand
GAAAGGATCCTTAATGAAAAAGAAAGAGAGATCAATGAAAAGAAGATCTCATTCTTCACCAATATCTCTCACGAATTCAGAACACCGCTAACATTAATTATTAATCCTGTTAAGGAGCTACTGGAGAAAAATGTCAGTGAGCAAAAAGACAAGGGTGAGCTGAACATTGTTTACCGTAATGCAAGGCGAATGCTCAGTCTTGTTGACCAATTGCTTTTATTCAGAAAGGAGGAGAGTGGTTTAGACAAAATAAAACCTTCCAGACTTAACCTTCACAATCTGGCGCACGAAGTATATCTGTGTTTTATTCAACAGGCAAAAACGCAGCGTATCAACTATGTTTTTGATTGCGTTAATAAGGATTTAGAGATTTATGCAGATCGCGAAAAACTCGAGATCATTTTATATAACCTTCTTTCCAATGCCCTAAAATATACATCTGCCGAAGGCAGTATCAGCCTTTCAATTGTGGAAGGAAATGAAGATGTTGCCATTAAAGTAGAAGACAATGGTGCTGGTATACCACCTGAAATAGGAGATAAGCTATTTGATAAATTCTATAAAGCAGAAAGAACAAAAACAAGTTCAAAGGCAGGTTTCGGCATCGGGCTCTTTCTTGTAAAAAATTTTACAGAGCAACACCAGGGAACTATTTCCTACCAAAGCGAAGAAGGGCAGGGAACAACTTTTACATTAAAGCTTCAAAAAGGTAAAGCGCATTTTGGTGAAGATGTTATTATTTCAGAAACAGAGACTGCCCCTCAATTGCTCGAAACGCTGAAAGAAGAACCTGAAATCAGCGAAAATGATGCAGGCGGGGAACCCTTAACGGAACTCGTTTCCGAAAAGCAATCGATTTTGATCATAGACGATGATGAATCGATCAGGCAGTACCTCGTCCGCTTGTTTAAAGACACCTATATAATACATCAGGCAGAAAACGGCGAAACCGGGTTCCATATGGCCCAAAAGTATTCGCCCGACCTCATTATCTCCGACATTCATATGAAGGAAATGAACGGGATTGAGCTTTGCAGGGCTGTTAAAGAAAACGAGCAGTTAAGCCATATTCCCGTTATCTTACTAACCGGTGCTACCTCCGATGAACTCAAGCTACAGGGAGTAGAAGGAGGTGCAGATGATTATATTGTAAAACCTTTTGACAGTAAACTGCTGGTTGCACGAGTTACCACGCTGTTAAAGAATCGGAATTCGCTTCAAAAATATTTTTACAACGAGATAACCTTCAGCAAAAGCGATTTCAAGGTTTCTGCCGAATACAGGGAATTTTTGAACAAATGCATTTCCATCGTTGAAAAGCATTTAAACGATAAGAACTTCAGTGTTCAAACTCTACTCAACGAAATGGGCATGAGCCATTCCAACCTGCTGCGTAAAGTAAAATCAGTCTCCGGCCAGCCCGTAAATATTTTTATCCGGTCCATACGCCTCAGAAAAGCCGCGGAACTTTTTATTAATACCGACTATAGTATCAAGGAAACCGCGTACATGGTTGGTATAAGGGATATTAAATACTTCCGTGAACAGTTCAACAAGCTTTTCGGCATGAACCCCTCCGATTATGTAAAGAAGTATCGAAAGGTGCATGGAAAGCAATACACCGTTGATAAGGAATCCATCAATCCCGACAACTAAATGGGCTTTGTAAAGAAAAATTGAACCGCAAACCCGAAACTTTTCAACTTGTCAACTCGTCAACTTGCTGTTTTAATGTCTGTTTGGCGTCTCTACCCCCCTTCTTGGGAGTTTACCCCCCTCCTGAATTTCCCACAAAATTTGTTTTACACTGGTAGCTTTACACTATCGAATTTCTCAAGACCAGTTATTCTCCCGGTTTACAACGATTGGATATGAAACACAACAATTCACACAGAGCTATAGCCATGAAAAACAATTAACTGATTAAGTAATCAACCAAAACTTAAATAATCACTACCAGGGTAAAAGCGGTTTATACCCTGGCAGGAATCTTTTTGCCTTTAAAAATTGCCATTATGAAAAGAAATCTAACTGCTGGAGCTTCAACACCTTCTGGTTTTGAGAGGCATGTATACTGTAGGGTCAATGTCATCTTCCTCACTGCTATGCTGCTTGTATTTTCGTCTGCCAGGGCACAAATTACCGATACTGCAAAGGCCAATCCTAATCTGGACTCTATTATTGAGATCACAAAAACAACTGTCACTGTTCCAATTCTTTATGGAGAACAGGCAAAAAACAGGTTAGTCCAATCGGTTGCAACAGTTTATACCAACCAGTTAACCACTACGCCCAGCCCTCAATTTTTGCAGGCTTTACCGGGCCGCATCCCAGGGTTGAATATCACTTTCAACAGCGGCGGACCTGGCCTTGACGGTAACGGAATGAGCTTCGATATCCGTGGGGCAAGAGCGCAAACCATCTTGATCGATGGTGTTGAAAGGGGCTACCAGTCCATTGATCCGGAACAGATAGAATCTATAAGCGTATTAAAAGACGCGCTTTCCACAGTCATGTTCGGTCAGCGTTCGTCGTACGGAATAATCTCTATCAGAACAAAAAAAGGGGATGTGGGCAAACCCCGCATTTCATTTACTGCTCAATCGGGTTTTGAAACGCCAACAGCGCTACCTAAACCCTTATCTGCCTGGCAATATGCAACGCTGTATAATGAGGCCAAACAAAACGATGCCGGAACAACGCCGGTCATGCCGCAATATACACAGGCCCAGATTGACGCATATCGCGATCATACAGATCCATATAATTATCCCGATGTTGACTGGTACAATACAGTGTTGCGTAACACAGCCGGAGTGCATCGTTATAATTTAAATATACAGGGTAGCGGAAATGGGTTCAGGTATTTTGTTGACCTGGACAATATGAAAGAAAAAGGGATCATTCAAACCAGTGATGATAACAAATACAATACAAACGCTCAATTAGACCGGTACGCTTTGCGTTCCAATGTAGGGGTTAATGTAACACCTATAACCTTTGCGCAACTGAACCTCTTCGGCCGGTTTCAACGGTACAACCAACCGGGTGGGGGAGTGTCAGGTATTTTTTCCTCCTTATTAAATACTCCGGCACTTGCGTATCCTGTCTTCAATCCTGATGGCAGTTTTGGTGGCAGCGATAAATACCAGGGCAACGCCAATATCTGGGGGCAGGCGGTTGCACGGGGATATCAGTTTCAGGATGTAAGAGATATTGCGGTTGATTTGGAAGTGACTCAAAAACTGGATGTGCTTACAAGAGGTCTTTTCCTGAAAGCCAAGGCTTCTAACAACAACACTGTTTATTATACCACCACACGTTCTAAAAATTTTGAAGTTTACCAGTATCAGAATAACGGGTACACCAAATACGGGTCTACCACCGAGCAAACAACTTCAGGAACTCCAAATGACAGATATCGCATTATATATCTGGAAGGATCGCTTGGTTATGACAGAACCTTTAAAAAGCATGCCATTTCCATACTTACAGTTGCCAACCAGCAAAACAGGCTCCTATTCAGTTCCACTAATCTTCCGGAATTATATACCGCTTATTCCGGTAAATTGAATTATTGCTTTGATCAAAAATATATAGCTGAAGGCGCTGTTAGCTATGGCGGATACAACTGGCTTGAACCATCAAAACGTTGGGCAACTTACTGGGCCGGAGGAGTTGGCTGGAACCTGCATAATGAAGCGTTCATCAGCCGCAACCTTCCCTTTATCAACAACCTGAAGCTAAGAGCCACTTACGGATTAACAGGTCAGGCAAATGCCGGGTACTTTACGTATATACAAACCTATTTTGGTGCTAATGGCTATTGGTTTGGTTCCGGCTCTTCCCTCGAAAAAAGCACCGGAGAAAACGCTATCGCCAATACAGGTCTTCTTCCTGAAAAATCAAAAAGGCTCGATGCAGGTATCGACATTGGTCTTTGGCACAACAAGCTCACAATAACTGCTGACTATTTCTTCAATAAGTTCTATGACCTCGTCGCTGCGCCTACCTTAACAACAGCGGTGTTTGGTGCCGGCTACCCGCTCGAAAACTATCAGCGGTTCAACTATTGGGGTACGGATATTTCCGTTACCTGGCAGCAAAGCATAAAGAAATTTACCTGGTTCGCTACAGGCAATTTCTCGCTCGTGCAATCAAAAGTGGTTTACAATGCAGAACTGCCCAAAAATTACGACTACCAGATCACCACTGGAAAACCTGTGGGACTGCAATATGGTTACACCGCAATCGGCTTGTTTAAATCGTACGATGAGATCAACGATCCTTCTACCGCAGTGCTGCCTTCATCTCCTAAATCTTCTTTAAGACCCGGCGACATACGTTACCTTGACCGCAATGGCGATGGCCAGATCACGATTGACGATCAGGCGCCCATTGGCAATGCAAAACCTACTATCTATTATGGTTTCAATACCGGTTTCAGTGTTAAAGGTTTTGATTTTTCAGTGCTTGTTCAGGGTACGTTTAATCGCCAGAGCTATTTAAGTGGCGATTTCATGAACGGCTTTGGAAACAGCGGGCAAAACAATGCCTATCAGTATAATCTCGGCCGGTTTACTACAGCAACGGCTGAAACTGCACACCAACCCAGGTTATGGTTAGGGAACAACACGAATAATACACAAACATCTTCCTTTTGGTTAAAGAACAATGATTTTCTGCGCCTCAAAAACGTAGAGCTGGGCTATACGTTCCCTGAAAAATTATCACGCAAAATTGGTCTTCCTTCCCTGCGCTTATTTGCCAACGGACTGAACCTGCTCACCTGGGCAGAAATTTATGACGTGCGAAAAGATCTGGATCCCGAGGCCTGGGGCGCTGCTTATCCAATTATGAAGATTTTCAATTTCGGTATCAACATTAAATTTTAACCGCTAACGAATTGTTGTATGCAAAAGCATTATGGCTGGCTGCCTGTTATCTTAACAGCGATCATCTTTACCATATCATCCTGTAAAAAAACGTTTGAAGATAAACCACTCGACCTGGTTACTATAGATTATATTTTCGATCAGAGTGACCCTACAGGCGATCAGGCATATAAGTGGATTACAAATATATATGGCAAAATTCCTTCCGGTTATAACCGGATGTTGGGTAGCTCCAGTTGGGCTATCAATAGTTCACCGAGAACCAACACTTCCCTGGTTCCATTGGAATGTTTTTCAGATGATGCCGTTCCAAGTGCCGATGGAAATGAAGGGTGGAATGTCATTCGTGGCGGCTACAGCCCTGTTTCCCCATTTGATGATAACTGGAGCAATAGTTACAGCGCTATAAGGGCAGCGAACATTTATTTAAACAATTATCAACTTGTTCCCTGGGCAGATTCATCCCGCAAAGTGTGGTTCGCCAATGAGGCCCGTGCGCTCAGAGCTTATTTTTATTATGAACTCATCAGGCGTTATGGCGGTGTTCCCCTGGTAGGTGATAAAGTGTACCAGCCCAATGATCCTGACTTATTGAATTTAAAACGCAACAGCTTTGATGAGTGCGTCAATTACATCGTCTCGCAACTTGATATGGCTAAAGACAGCCTTCGTCCCGATGCTCCCCTCAGCGGCAGATCAACCGATGCCGACTTCGGAAGAATGCGTAAAAGTATTGTGTTGGCCATTAAGGCTAAGGTATTGCTGCTGGCCGCAAGTCCCTTGTTTAATCCTTCTTCAACCCCCAATAAACCCTATACAGGTTACGCTGCTTATAGTGCTGAAAGATGGAAAGCTGCCGCCGACGCTGCAAAAGCAGTGATGGACCTGGGCATTTATGATCTCGAGCCTAACCGGTACACCCTCATATTGGCGAGGGCGAACAAGGAACACATTTTTTTCAGAATGAGTGATCCCCGTACCGATAACTCCTATGGTTATTACATGTCTCCGCCCGGATACAAACCGGCAAATCGTAATAGTGAAGGACGTGTAAGCCCAACGCAGGAATTTGTTGACGCCTTTCCCATGAAAAACGGCAAGCCAATTACCGATCCTTCTACCGGTTACAATCCATCTAACCCTTATGCCGGCCGCGATCCCCGTTTAGAACAAACGGTATTCTATAATGGCGCTAAATGGCTGCAAAGACCTATTGAAATTTTTGAAGGAGGCAAAGACAAACCGAATGATGCTACCCTTGCTCCTGTGCAAACACAAACAGGCTACTACGCCAAAAAGTTTTGTGCAAATGATAGCAGCAGTGTCAACTATACCAGCACTTTTTTCCGGGACGGTGGCTTTGTTCCCCCATGGTGCATCATCCGGTATGCCGACATACTGTTAATGTATGCCGAGGCTAAGAATGAATATTCCGGACCTGATGCTACAGTATATGCGGCTGTCGAGAAAATTCGCCAGAGGGCCGGTCTTTCACCTTATGCGCTGCCCCTGGGATTGTCGCAGGATCAAATGCGCGATGTTGTCCGTAACGAGCGTCGCATTGAGCTGGCATTTGAAGAACAAAGGTTTTGGGACATTCGCAGGTGGAAGATTGCGAAAACCGTTTATGGTACCACGTTACACGGAGTAACCATAACTAAAAATGCCAATGGTACATTCAACTATTCCCCGAAAGCTGTTACCACTCCCTGGTTTACAGATGCCATGTATTTATTTCCTATCGCAATAAAAGAAACCCAGGTAAATCAGGGGATCGAACAAAACCCCGGATATTAAATCTTTTGATCTCATAAACGACGCAAAATGCAAATAAAAATATTCATATTCATGTGGTTTTTGCTGATGTCAACCGCTGTATGGTGTCAGACTATAACCATAAGGGGGCATATAGTAAACGACAAAAATGAGGCGATAAGCGGCGCCGGTATTTCAGAACTGGGCAACGAAAAAAATCAGGTCATCGCTGATGAACAGGGGAATTATGCTATCTCAATAAAACCCGGTAACGGAAAGAAACTGGTGATCACAAACGTCGGTTATCTGCCCCAAACCGTTGCGGTGGTTTCAGGCAGCCCAATGTTCGTTCGTCTGGCGCGGGATGTAAAAGGATTGGAAGACGTGATAGTAGTTGGTTATGGACGTCAAAAAAGGATCACCAGTACAGGAGCTGTTAGCTCAGTAAAGGGTGAAGAGATCCGCACCGTTCCCACTGCAAACATTCAAAATACACTGATTGGCCGTTTGCCCGGTTTCTTCAGCCAGCAAAGAAGTGGTCAGCCCGGAGCTGACGCCGCCGACTTTTTTATAAGAGGAGTTAACTCTATCAATGGAGATAACAAACCGCTGATCATTGTAGACGACATAGAGTACGATTACACCCAGCTTTCGCAGTTAAATGTAAACGAAGTGGAATCTGTCTCCATTCTGAAAGATGCGGCCACCACGTCCATTTATGGATTAAAAGGCGCCAACGGTGTTTTGGTTATTACTACCGTCAGAGGGCGCATCGGAAAACCGCGGATCAATCTCACGGCTGAAAACGGCATTAACCAGGTTATCAGAATGCCTACATTTCTTGATTCATATACCACTGCCTTGCTTCGAAATGAAGCAACCATAAATGATGCATACGGTCAGTCGCAGGCGCCCGTACTTCCTTTTACGCCCGACGATTTGCAAAAGTTTAAAGATGGGTCTGATCCTTATGGTCATCCCAATGTTAACTGGGGGAAGGTTTTATTTAATAAAACATCTACACAATCCCGGTATAACGTGGATATAAACGGAGGAAATTCTTTTGTAAAATATTTTACATCCCTCGGTTATTTTTCTGCGAACGGTGTTTTAAAAGATTTCAAGCCGATTGGAGACTATGTCAATACCAATTATTTCTACCGGCGTTTCAATTACCGCTCAAATCTCGATATTACCCCCACAAAAACCTTAAAGATCCGGTTCGACGTAAATGGTCGCTTTGAAACGGTTAACAACCCCAGCGGCACTATAGAAGCGGCCGGGCTTTTTTATGAATTAAGTGCATTCCGTTATATGGCCCCGTATGCCATGCCCTTAGTAAATCCTGATGGCAGTTACGGCTATGCATCACATGCCGGCGCCGTAACTGGTAACGGCGCCATTAACCCGGTTTTCAGGTTGGCTAATGGCGGCTATATAAGAAATTTCAATAACAACTATAACATTGTTGCAGGCGCCGACCAGAGATTGGATTTTATTACTACAGGCCTGTCTGCTAAAGTAAACGTTTCTTATGCCGGCAATAACAATGATGGCCGCAACCTTAACCGCAGTGGTTTGCCTGCTTATAAATATAACCCGGTTACAAACTCTTATTCAATAAGAGACGCGAGCCAATACCGTATGCTTCCATATTCAGTAGCATCTAAAAGCAATGCCTTCAATTCTACAACTATTGTTCAGGCGTCGCTTAATTATGATCGCACATTTGCCAGTCATCATGTTACCGGGCTTTTATTGGTAAATCAACGGAATTATATAAACGGTGGAAATATTCCCGTCAACTACCGGGGCACTACGGCAAGGCTCGATTATGATTTCAAACGTAAATACCTCTTTGGCTTTACCATTGCCCGTAATGGTAACGACCTGTTCCGCAAAGAGAACCGCTATGGAATATTTCCGGCCGTTTCCTGGGGATATAACCTGTCTGAAGAGCCATTTTTCAAACGCCTGTTCCCATTTTTTGACCTGTTTAAGATCAGAGGTTCTTACGGTCTTGTTGGATCAGACGCCAGCTATCCCAGCACGGTCACTTCTGTTATTCAGTATACTACAACAGGTACAAACTATTATGGCAATACCACAGTGGAAGGTGCCCTCGTAAATCCTGATGTTACCTGGGAAAAAGAAAGGAAAACAGACCTCGGGTTGGAGGTGAACATGTTCCAGGGCAGGGTCGTATTAAGCGGCAGCTATTTTTACAATTATCGTTATGACCAAATGATCGATCAGGGAGATGTTCCTTTGTTGATTGGACAGTCTCTGCCCAAAAAGAATATCGGTAAATCCGACAACAGAGGCTTTGATGGAATGATCACCTACAGGAATAATAATGGTAAGATCACTTATTCGATCAGCGCAAATGCTTCTTATGCTGTAAACCGCATAATTTACTACAGTGAGGCGCCGGATTATCCTTACCAGGCCAAAACCGGAACCAGGCTGGGTTTAACAATGGGCTATCATACCCTTGGATTTTACCAGCCAGATGATTTTGACGCAAACGGAAAAGTAAAAAAGGGCGTTGCTGCTCCGCTATGGAGCGTTATACAACCGGGCGACCTGAAATATGCTGATATGAACGGCGATGGCGTCATCACCGATGCCGATAAAACCTGGTTATCGAAACCTAATTTACCCACCACTATTCTCGGTGCTGAATTTACAATCGGCTACAAAGGATTCTCATTGAGAGCACTGTTGCAAGGCGCTTTTGGTTATGCCGTGCAGGTAACAGCCGAAGGAGCAGGTGATGCTTTCAATGGCAATCTGCGTCCCTGGGATCTGGAACGCTGGACACCCGCAACTGCCGCTACCGCCACTTATCCGCGCATTGGGTTGAACACTAACATAAACAATATCTCGTGGCAAACCGTCTCCGATTTTTGGTTTGCCAATACCCGGTATGTCCGGTTAAAATCGCTCGAGCTGGCTTACCAGATTCCCGGCAAATGGTTAAAAGGTACCCGGGTAATTCAAAATGCGAGGGTGTATGTTTCAGGATATAACCTCGTGAATTTACAGGACATGGGTAAATTTCAGCAGGACGCTGAAATTGCAAACGGCGCCGGTGGGGCCTATCCCAACACCGCAAACTTCAACCTTGGATTGCAACTAGGCTTTTAATGCTAAAAAAATTACTTATGACCAAACATAAAATATATTGGAGGAACTTATTTGCCGGGGCGTTTACAGTTACCTGTTTTATCACCGCATGCAAAAAAGATTTTCTTGATCAAAAAGCCTTATCAGCTATTGATGAAACGGCAGTCTTTCAGGATAGTACCAGGTCACTGGGAATGATTAATAATCTTTATTCCAATATAGGATTATCTTTTAACCCCAGAAGATTCAACAATACCGGGTTAGATGCCGCTTGTGATGAATCTGAACCCATCAGCGATCCCACCATCTACACGTATAAAATTTCAAGTGGTGGCATTAACGCGAGTAATGCCGACAAATCTTTGTGGACAACCACCTTCCAAATGGTTCGCGCAGCGAATATCTTTTTGAAAAACAAAGACAGTATTCCGGTTACGAACGCAACGAGAGACTACTGGACAGGGCAGGTAAGGTTTTTCAGAGCATGGTATCTCTTCACGCTGTTAAAACATTACGGCGGCATACCATTAATTGGCGACCAGATCTTTGGCTCTGATGAAAAAATAGACGTGCCACGCAGCTCATTTGAAACCTGTATTAAATATTTAACCGATGAATTCGATGCGGCGGCTGCAACACTTCCCGGTTCTTACCGTTCGGGCGATGCAAACCAGTTGAGAATAACGAAAGGCTCTGCATTGGCAGCAAAAGCACGCATGCTTTTATACGCAGCAAGTCCGCTGTTCAATAGTGGGCCACGCGCAGATGACCCTCAACATTTACTTACTTTTCCCGGTGCAGATCCCGAACGTTGGAAGCAGGCTTCAGACGCTGCAAAAGCTGTAATTAACCTCGGTGTTTACAGCTTATATACCGCATCTGCTACGCCGCTTTATACGCTTTTTTTGCAAAACACACCTCAACCGGAGCATGTGCTTGCTTATTGGCAGCCTGCAATTACTTCCAACAACTTTTATATTGAAGCCAGCGCCAATCCAACTTCAAGGGGAGGCATGAATGGCTGGCAGGGTGTAAAATATTTTCCCACACAGGAGCTCGTAGATGAATTTGACATGATCAACGGGCTGCGAATAACCGATCCCGCTTCCGGTTATCCCGGCATAGGCAATAATATGTATAAGAACAGGGATCCCCGGCTCACTTATACAGTTAATTATAACGGGTCCATTCGCAGTTTTGGCTCATTTGGCGACCAGCCTGTCAATACATACACAGGCGTAATTCCGTCAGGAAATGCAGCGGCAACCAGTGCAAGTCTAGACGGCATCTATACACCTACCGGCACATTAACCGGGTATTTCAGATACAAGATGTGTAATGGCGCCGTTGGTGAGCTGTATCGTCCCTGGGTAGTCATGCGTTATGCAGAAGTGTTGTTAAATGCAGCCGAGGCAACCAATGAATACTTCGGTCCAACCACAGAAGTATATGACTGGTTAAAAATGATACGTAGCCGTGCAGGCATCACTCCCGGCTCAAACGGACTGTATGGTTTGAAGGCAGGCATGACCAAAGATGAAATGCGCCAGGCCATTTGGCATGAGCGGCGCGTAGAGCTCGCGTTTGAAGAACACCGCTTCTGGGATGTGCGTCGCTGGAAGATTGCTCCGCAAACAGAAAATGCAGAAACACACGGAATGGAAATTACAAGAGCTGCGGATGGAAGTTTATCTTACCGCGTGATCGTTATACGAAAACATGTGTTCACAGATGCCATGTACTTTTGGCCCATACCACAAAGTGAACTAACCAAATCACCTGCTTTAGTACAAAACCCCGGGTATTAAAGAAAAGCGCTAAACAATCTTAATGTTCAAATTATGAAACGTATTATAACAGCACTTACGCTTATTGCTGCTCTTTCAATGATCGCCTGTACAAAAGGAGGGTCCCTGCAAAGGATCAATGGCGACCAGTATACAATTACTTCAACTGCCAGCAGCAAGCAATTGGTGCCTGCCATTGATACTACTTCCACGGGAACCTTCACAGGTTTTTACGATGACCAGTCCAATATCCTCACTTTCAGCGTAACGTGGAACGATCTGTGGCGAACAGCCAAAGACACCATTACCTCGATAAATTTTTACGGTCCTGCCAGTGCAACCGCAAATGGCGCCCTGGTGCGGTCTCTGGCCTTTGTTAGCACAAACAGTGCAGCAAGTATCAATTTAGGTCTCGCAGGTTTAAATGGATTTTCAATCAGCGAAAAGACAGATTTCCTCGCAGGAGCTTATTACTTTACTATCAATACAAAAAAGTATCCCAACGGCATCATCAGAGGACAGTTGGCGGCAACAAAACAATAAACCTATTCATTTTATTAGTGAACTTATGCAAAAGTTTCTCTCCGTGATTTTTCTTGTGTGGCTCTATGCGTTAAAAACAAATGCACAACAACTTATTACGTATCCTCCTCCGCAGGCAGTTGTCTATTCCATGCACAATGACGATTTCACCGTCAAGGTGCGCACGCCCGGAGGCAAATGGCAGGATTTGTATGAATACAATGTAAAAGTTGACCTCGATAAACCACAGGATGCTTCAATGGTGTATTTCGATTTTTCCGGAACCGTTGAGGTGTTTGTTCAAAAGAACAACGGAAATGCGCAATCCGTCAAAATCCGCCCATCTTCGTATGATATAAAACCGGTCTTAAATGGTAACACCATCACGTTTACCTTAACTGAACCCAAAAAAATTTCAATAGAGTTTGATGGCGATAAATTGCACAACCTACATCTGTTTGCCAACCCCGTTGAAACGTCTCGTCCCGATCCCAACGATCCCAATGTTGTTTATTTTGGTCCCGGTGTTCATGTTCCCAAAGACCTGCCCGGTGACGCATTCAACATTCCCGCTGGTAAAACCGTTTACATAGCCGGAGGCGCTATAGTGCGTGGCAAACTAATGTGCGATAAAGTGGAAAATGTTCGCATTATCGGCCGGGGAATTATCGACCAGCCGCAAAGAGGCGTAGAGATCAGGCATTCACACAATGTTACTGTAGACGGTATCATAATAGTAAATCCAAAACATTATACAATTTTTGCAGGGGGATCAGACCATATTACCATCAGTAATTTAAAATCATTTAGTGCAAATCCCTGGAGCGATGGGCTCGATTTTATGAGTTGCAGTGATGTTACAATTAACGACGTATTCATGCGCAACTCCGATGATTGTATCGCCGTATATGGACATCGCTGGGAATTTTATGGCGACGCGAAAAATTATTCGGTAACCAATGCGCTGCTTTGGGCCGATGTAGCCCATCCGATCAACATCGGTGTTCACGGAAATACAGAAAAAAGGGGTGACCTGATTGAGAACTTACTCTTCAAAAACATAGAGATCCTGGAGCATGATGAAGATGATCCCTCCGCCGAGGGATGCATGGCCATCCAGGCAGGCGACATGAACCTGGTACGCAACGTTCGTTTTGAAGATATTCGCGTGGATAATTTTCAGGAGGGCAAGTTGCTGCAGCTAAAGGTTGCACTCTACGACAAATACAATGCTGCCCCCGGCAGAGGAATAGAAAATATTTATTTCAAAAACATAAGTTACAACGGCATTAATAATTCACCCTCTATCATCAATGGTTTAGACAAAGATCACCTCGTTCAGGGGGTGACCTTTGAAAATCTTCGCATCAACGGAAAACTGATCAGCAATGTAGACGAGGGAAATATTAAAGTGGGCGAGTTCGCAAAAAATATAACCTTCAAAAATTCACAATCCAAAGACAATGCAACGAGTTCAGGGAAGTAAAGCAGGCAGGGAAATTATGAAACACAAAATAAAATCAGTAATAAAAAACAAATTGGCAATGTGTAGAACGCAGTCCTTAGTTTTCACTTTGTTATTTTTTATCTGCATAAATGCAACCGCACAAACCTTCGTTCATCCGGGTGGCTTGCATACGCAAGCTGATTTAGACCGTATGAAAACCCAGGTGGCAGCCGCAGCACATCCCTGGATTGATAGCTGGAATGCTTTGATTACTCATCCCAAAGCACAAAATACATACAAGGCAGCGGCACAAGCCAACATGGGCGTTAGCCGTCAACGAGCTTCTGCCGATGCAGTTGCCGCCTATCTCAACGCATTACGCTGGTATATCTCAGGCGATACTTCTTATGCAGCGTGCTCACGAAAAATATTGAACGCATGGGCCTATGCAGTCAACCAGGTGCCGGCTGGTCAGGACATTCCGGGGTTAATGGGAATAGCCATTTATGAATTTGCAGTGGCGGCAGAAATACTGCGTCTTTATCCCAACTGGTCACAGGCTGATTTCAATCAATTCAAAAACATGATGACCACTTACATGTATCCAAACTGCCATGATTTTTTAACGCGCCACAACAATACATGTATCAGTCATTACTGGGCTAACTGGGACATCTGCAACATAACAGCTATTTTAGGCATTGGTGTCTTGTGCGATGACACAGCTAAGTTCAACGAAGCAATTACTTATTATAAATCCGGGCCCGGCAATGGCAACATTTCAAAGGCAATCCCTTTTTTATATCCAGGCGGCTTAGGGCAGTGGCAGGAAACAGGCCGCGATCAGGAGCACGCCCTCTTAGGGGTTGGTATGCTCGCAAGCTTTTGCCAGATAGCATGGAATCAGGGACAGGATATGTATGGTTATGACAACAATCGCCTGCTGGCAGGTGCTGAATACATTGCCAGATACAATCTTTGGAAAGACGTTCCATATACTGCTTACAATAACTGCGATAACGTCAATAATCTTTGGGCTTCTGAACAAAACTCTTTTGGCAGAGGAAGATTGCAGCGCCCTATTTGGGAAATGATCTACAACCACTACGTGGTACTCAAAGGTGTAAGCGCTCCCAATGTAAAAGCCATGGCAGAAGTGAACCGGCCCGAAGGATTTGAGCACGATGATAATCTTGGTTTCGGTACGTTGTGTTATACTTTAAAAGCCAGTGCATCACCTTATCCTGCATCACCTGCTCCGTCGGTACCTGCAGGTCTCAAAGCAACAGCAAGCGTTAAAAAAGTATCGTTAAGGTGGCTTCCCGTCGCTACAGCAAATGGATATAATGTGCTGCGTTCAACAACAGGCAAAGGACCCTATACTACCATCGCAACCTACAAAGGAATTTCTCCTGTATATGAAGATACCGGCGTAACCAACGGCGCCACGTATTACTATGTAGTATCTGCAATCAACCAGGCAGGAACAAGCGGTAACTCTTTAGAAGTAAACGCAACTCCAGCAGCAACCGGCGCATTGCCTTCCGGTTGGGCACATCAGGATCTTGGAACGGTTGCCAAAGAAGGAATTGCCGGTTATGCGAACGTAAGTAACGGAACTTTTGTAGTAAGTGGTTCCGGCGCAGGCATTGGCGGCACTACAGATGGTTTCAGTTACGTATATAAAACCGTAACCGGCGATGCAACGATCACTACACGGCTTACAGCAAGTACATGGACTGGTGGCGGTTCACAAAAAACAGGCATCATGGTCCGGGAGTCGCTTTCTGCCAATGCCATTGCATTCAGTATGACATCAGGAGATGGAGGCGTTCGGGAAGCAAGATTTGGAAGCCGCATTACCACAGGTGGCTCCATGAGTTTTCAAGCGGGTAATGCATATACCCGTACCCCCACCTGGTTTCGCCTGAAAAAAGCAGCCAATACAGTTACTGCATATCAGTCAACCGACGGAAAAACATGGTTTGCCATAGGTACGCCCGTTACGGTATCGATGGCCGGCACTTATTATGTTGGATTCGCTGTTTCCTCAAACAGTTCCAATGTAAACACCGCAACATTCGATAACATAAGCATAACACCGCACTAATCACAAACTAAATAAATCATTAAACCAAATCGATTGCTGTATGAAAAAAAATTATTTCCTTATTCTTCTTTTATTCATGATCACTGCTGGCAAGGCAGTGCAATCGCAAACCTTTGTGCATCCCGGTATTCCGCTTTCCGGTTCAGACCTCAGCATTTTGAAAGCGCATGTGCAGGCCGGTGATTATCCCTGGAAACAGGCTTACGATATCCTCGCTGCCGATAGTAAGTCTCAATTGACCTACCAAATGCAGGGGCCTTTTGATTCTGTTGCCCGAAATATCAATTATAATCTTAACCAGTGGAGAAACGATATGGCCGCTTCATTTAACCTGGCTATGATGTGGTATTTTACAGGTAATGAAGCCTATGCTGCAAAGGCAAGGGATATTTTAGTCGCATGGGCAAATAAGCAGGTCGGATTTGGAGGGCAGGAAGCAAACCTCGACCTGGGTGATTATGCGTATGCATTCGGCGGTGCGGCTTCCATCCTTCGGGGAACATGGAGCGGTTGGACGCCTGCCAACACCGCCACAGTGCAAAAGCTTTTTAATAACGTATACTGGCCCGCTTCCGGTTGCAGTGGTTATGCTTTAGGGCCTGCAAATAAAGGAACCTTAAGTATAGCCGCAGGCGCCGCAATCGCCGCATTTTCCGATGATCCCGCAAAAGTGGCACACGTAGTTCACCTCATGAGATATATCGGCTCTACCGGGTTTAAGAATACGCTGCCCAGCGGAGAAAATGGTGAAAGTGCAAGAGATCAGGGCCATGCACACGGCATGTGGAGCAGCCTGGCATTTGCCGCAGAAGTGCTATGGAAGCAAGGCCTCGATCTTTATTCCGAACTCGATAACCGGCTGTTGGCAACAGCAGAATTTTTTGCCCGCAAAAACGCTGGTGACCCCATAGGATACATACCATTTGGTACTACCGACTGGTATTATTTAACAGATGAAACCAGTGTGTGGGATGGAGGAAGATGGGGCTTAACCCTCGTGCATGGAGCTTATATTGTTCGTAAAGGGTTAAGTTCCGCATACATATCAAAACAGCTTACAGATATCCCCAGACGATTTGATCCTGTTTATACCTGGTTTTACAAGTCAGAAGACAATTCCACCGCTGTTGTACCACCGCAAACCGAAATTGTTCCGGCTCCTGAAAAAGTGGGAACAGGCGGCTTAACAGATTTAGACGTTGGAACAGCTTCTCCGGCGGGAAGCAGTTCCTATAACAATAATAGCTGGACAGTAACCGGAAGTGGCACTGATATCCTCACACATGCAGCCGATGGTTTTCACTTCGTGTACAAGGAAGTCACCGGCAACTGTTCTATCATCGCAAAGGTAGAAACGGTTGGCGGAAGCGCATTCAATGCAAGAGCCGGTCTAATGCTCCGTTCTGATCTTACTGCTACATCAGCGCAAAGAGCATGGATCGCCATTAAATCCGGTAAACGCGCAGAAAGTTTTATGCATGGATGGACCGAGATGAGGGGCGGTTCCAATTGGGAAAAACCAGAAAGAGCAATTCCACAAGATGCTTATTGGGTTAAGATCGAAAGGATCGGAGATGTCATCGCAACATACTACTCACCAGATGGCGTAAGCTGGGCTGCTGAAGTTCAGGGAAGGTATGCAGGCTTTACCGGCAAAGCATATATTGGCCTGGCCGTTTGCTCCAATGCCAATGGCGTTTTAGATACCGCTACGTTTAGCAATGTACGTGTTACCGGGGGAGAAGGCGGGCTCGTTACCGCGCCCGAAGCGCCAAATTCAATCTATGCATACGCCGAAAATAACCAGGTGCAGCTCCGGTGGCTTTCTTCGTTAGGTGCAGAAACCTATACAGTTAAACGGGCAACCTCGCAAAATGGAAGCTTCACAACAATTGCGTCTAATCTTTCTGGTAACAGCTATATGGATGCAAGTGCCGGGAACGGGCAAACCTGGTATTATAAAGTTTGTGCTGTAAATGCTGCCGGTATAAGTGCTGATTCCCCTGCAGATTCCGCCACCCCAAAAGCACCATACGTTCCACAAAAATTACAAGATGGCCTGTACCGTATTATAGCAACACATAGCGGTAAAGCAGTCGAAGTTAAAAAAGGGGCAACAGCAGACGGAGCATTGGTTGGCCAAAACACGTATTCTTTTTTAAGTAATCAGCATTGGATAATAAACTCCATATCGGGTACAGACTATAAGATAATTAATTTGCTCAGTGGAAAAGCCATGGATGTAGTCGGTAATGCAACAACGAATGGGGCAGGAATTGAACAACGCACCTGGTCTGATTCAGATCAGGCCCAGGTCTGGTTTATTAAAGACAGGGAAAATGGAACTTATAATATTGTTGGAAAACAAAGTCAGAAAGCCCTTGATGTGCCCGGCTCCAGTACGGCAGACGGTGTTTCAATGGATCTGTTTACATGGAGTGATGGCGCCAATCAGATCTATAGAATAGAACCCATTACTGCATCACAAATCGACTCTGCCTATCTTCAAAAACTCGCTGAAGCTATAAAACTACGCGATACCACAGAAGTCAGCACATCAAATGAGTTCGGTAAATTTCCCGTTGCCGCCAAAGCGCAGTTAAATGATAGCATTGTTTATGTACAGTCATCATACAGTTCACAATCGACGGTTGTAGAGGTCAGTGGCTATGTTACTATACTCGATAATGCCATCAAAAGGTATAAAGCGTCTATGTATTATGGCGCCAATACGCTTGCTGATGGAAATTACTATATTAAGCCCCTGACCAATGATTCATTATGGACAAAGAACAACACTAACACACCTTTGTTTGATGTACCCAATGCCGACCCCTTAGTGCAGGTTTGGAATGTTACAAAACAGGGTAACGGCCGGTACAAAATTACTTGCCTCAGCGCACCGGCAGGCTTTAGCAACTACATCAATGAGAGTGCTGTGTTTGGCCGTAGTGTCGCTCCCTATCAGGACGTTTGGAATTCAATGAATATCTACTTTAACGGCGCCTCATATGCGGTTCAGCGGGCTCAAACTGCCGGGAACGGCTACTGGTATGTAAGCGGTAATCAAATACTTACTATTAGTGGAAGTGACAATGATCCGGTTCCATACAGCTTTCCTTTACGTTTTGTGCCTGTGGAAAATGCTCCCGCTAAAGTGATAGTAGCTTCGGGCGATGCTAAAAACATCCTTGAATGGACGCCCAGCTATAATCTTACTTATAACGTAAAACGTTCAACCACTTCAGGCGGACCTTATACCACCATTGCCCATGTCAGCACCACCAGGTTCACCGACACCACAGTAAGTAATGGAACTGTTTATTATTACGTAGTTGCTTCGGCAGATAGTGTGGGAGAACTGTTTTCCAGCACAGAGGTCGTCGCATCCCCAAATATTGGTCAGATCACTTATCTGAAATTCGATGAACCAAACGGAACTCGTGCTATTGATAGCTGGGGAGCCATGCACGGTACACTCGCAGCCACAGCAACCCGAAGTGACGGTAAATACGCAAATTCACTTAAACTCGATGGTACCGCTACAGCCTATGCTACATTGCCAACCGGAATAGTGAGCGCCTTATCCGATTTTACCATTACAACCTGGGTAAGAATGGATGCGTTGGCAAACTGGATGCGGGTATTTGATTTTGGTAACAGTACCACACAATATATGTTCCTTTCCGTTCAGGCAGGTACCACTACTGTAAATGGCGTAAAGTCGTCGATAGTACGTTATGCCATTAAAAACGGCGGCACAGAGTTAAACGTAAGCGCTCCCTATGCCTTCCCGTTAAATACATGGGTGCAGCTTGCTGTAACTCAGGCAGGCAATACCGCCCGCCTGTATATCAACGGCTCTTTGGTGGCAACCAATACAGCGCTCAATATCAGGCCTTCGCAACTCACCGCTACCGGCACTACAACCGGCACAACCTTAAACTACCTGGGTAAATCCCAATTTGCAGATCCTATGTTCAACGGTTCCATCGACGAGTTTAAGATCTATAGCAGGGCTTTAAGCGATTCGGCAATTGACGATCAAAAACCAGTACTTACCGCACCCGCCAATCAGTTCTTCTGTTATAACCAATCCGGCCCTTACACTATTCCTTCGTTAGCTGCAACTGATAATTGTGGCATCGCGTCTATAAGTTATCGTGTAAGCGGTGCTACTGCTGGAAATGGAATAGGAGCTGATGCAAGTGGTTCATTCAATGCAGGCCAATCCACTATTACGTGGACGGTAACCGACATTCATGGTAACGTGGATACGGCTGCAACTATAGTGACCGTGAATGCTCCATTGACTGCAAACATTCCCGATGTGTATGCAATGGATTCTTCTGTAGATGCTAGGAATACTATTTACGTTGGTTATGGTCCCACGTCACTTACCATCACCACAAATGCATCCGGCGGCACAGCGCCTTACACATATGCATGGGGCAATGGTCAAAACGGTCAGTCGGTTACCGTAAGTGCGGCAGGAAGTTATTCAGTAGCGGTAACAGATAGTAAAGCATGTACAGACACAGTAGCCATTGTTATAAATACGCTCGATGTCAGATGCGGCAACAACAACGATAAGGTGATGATCTGTCATAACAACCATGCCATTTGTGTTGCATCTGCTGCTGTTCAGGAACACTTGAATCATGGTGATTATTTGGGTAGCTGTGCAATAGCTGCGGCCCGGATGAACACACAAAATGAATCACCGGAAGTAACCAGGGGGAATGTTATTGTTTATCCTAACCCTGTGTCAGAAGAATTGAATATTCAGGTAAGTGGGGTTAAAGCAGGTTCGGTTATAAAGATGTACAATCAAAACGGCACGCTGGTTAAAACTTTGTTCACAACCGGAACATCCAAAGCTATTTCGGTTCGCGGATTACCTGCAGGCCTGTATTATTTGCAGATAAAGACCGGTGGAGTACTCATTACCAAAAAGATTGTCAAGCTATAATGAAATTATAAATGAAACGCAGAACATTAATAAAGGGAATGGCAGCTTCGCTGCCTTCCCTATGGTTATCACACCCATTAGGCAATCATTTTTTGCAAACAGAGTTTTGGGGCGAACCCATTGCAAAAGGACCATTCAAACCTACATGGGAATCATTGCAGAATTATAAAACACCCGATTGGTTTCAGAATGCCAGGTTTGGTATGTGGGCACACTGGGGGCCGCAATGCCAGCCTGAAGCCGGCGATTGGTATGCCAGAGCAATGTACCAGGAAGGTTCCCGGCAATATAAAATTCATCTGGAAAAATATGGCCATCCTTCGAAATTTGGATTTAAGGATGTCATCAATACGTGGAAAGCAGAGAACTGGGATCCCGAAGAATTAGTCAGTTTATACAAGAGTGCCGGTGCACAGTATTTTATGGCATTGGCCAATCATCACGACAATTTTGATCTGTATGATAGCAAGTATCAAAAGCATTGGAATGCAACGAAGATCGGCCCTAAAAAAGATTTGATTGGCGGTTGGGCAAAAGCAGCAAAAAATAATGGACTTCCATTTGGTGTAAGTGTGCATGCATCCCACGCATGGCGATGGTATGAATCCGCGCAACGCTCAGATAAAACAGGCCAATATGCAGGTATTCCATATGATGGAAATTTAACCATAGCAGACGGCAAAGGAAAATGGTGGGATGGTTTAGACCCTCAGGAACTGTATGCACAAAACCATCCTTTAAGTGAAAACAGTTGGAACGACGGCTCCATTCACAAACAATGGGGATGGAGTAATGGCGTTTATCCGCCAGACAAAGCCTATATTGAAAAATTTTACAACCGCACAATCGACCTTATCAACAAGTACAACCCTGATGTAGTTTATTTCGATGATTCCCAACTTCCATTCTGGCCAGTTAGCGATGCTGGTCTGCGTATTGCCGCTCATCTTTACAACAAAAGCATAAAAGACCATGGAGAACTGCGTGCAGTGCTTAACGGAAAAATATTAGATGAAAACCAGCGTAAAGCCATGGTATGGGATATTGAAAGAGGACAAGCCAACGAAATTCAACCGCTGCCCTGGCAAACGGATACCTGCATTGGCGGCTGGCATTACGAACGGGGAATATATGAACGTAACGG
>Ga0105239_10002808_pt1 | contig 21762 bp, 6 predicted proteins | sample KBSC44metaG_FD_92761 | JGI IMG/M metagenome (GOLD analysis project Ga0105239, IMG submission 92761) | Corn rhizosphere microbial communities from Kellogg Biological Station, Michigan, USA - KBS C4-4 metaG | ecosystem: Host-associated > Plants > Roots > Rhizosphere > Soil | place: Michigan, USA... | reverse complement strand
GCCACCGATCCGGATTTCCGCTGGCTGTCGCAGGGCTTCTCCCGCGTCTTTTTCAACGGCGGTCGCGCGCTCGTCCGCGTCGTCTATGAGCCCCGCGCCGACGATCCGCGCAGTCAGTACCTGCGCATCGAGGCGGTCGGGCGTCCCGGCGATATTTCGGCGGGCGACCTGGACCCCACCATTTTTGTGCAGCAGGGCAGCCTGCCGCCGCAGTTGCGCCGCGAACAGATCGCCTATGTGCAGCTCGGGCTGACCGACTACCTGTTCTTCGTCACCAATAAAGACCGTACCTCGTACGAGAACTTCATTGGGACGCCGCACATGGCGGCCTCGACGGCAGGGCAGACGCCGGTGCCCGGAATGACCGACATCGCGTCGATCTTCGGAGATCCGACCATCGCCGCCCATCTCACGGACGGCGTGAACAACAACGAAGTGCTGTACGGCGCCCCGATGCGCTTCAATGCCAATGTGAACATCGGTGGCGATACCTACTTCTACTTAGGCCCGCATCTTTCGTATCCAGCCAGCGCCGAGACGATCCAGACCTCGGGAAGCATTCATCTCTCCCCGACTCGCCTGGTGAACAATGCCGGCGGCGCCTGTGCGGGCAGCCCCACGGTTCTGGACGAAGATGATCTTCAGGTCTTCATCAACCCGACTCTGGGCGCGCCGACCTTCGCGCAGGCGGTCGTGCCAAGCGGCTGCGCCGCCTTCAACACGCAGTTGGGCCTGATTCGCGACGGCTCCACCACCCCCGACAAGATCGGTTTCGTCCGGAACATTCCGCGCCTCGATCCGATGCTGATGGATACCAAAGTAGACGGCACGGGCGTGCTGCGCTACCGCTCTCTGACACGCGACTCCGGCTATTTCGTCGGCAACCTGAACACCGGCTTCTTCGGCTGGGGACGCGGCGTCTATATCAACAATCCGACGGACCTGCAGCACGAGTCCCAGGGCGTCAACGGCGGCTACTCGCTGCGCTCCGACTGGCTGGATCCGAAAGCCTTTCCGAACTCCTACTGGGAAGGCCCCAACTATCGTCCGCCGGGGGTGCAGATGGAGATGCGCGGCACGCACCTGGTCTTCACACGCAGCGACGGCGATGTCTTCCGCAAGCCGGACGGCACTCCGATCACCCTGAATGGCGGCAAGTCTATCGATATTCCGCTCGCCGATGACGACCGCAAGAACTATGTCTTTCCCGATGGCACCGCCTACGCACTGCCCCCGCTTCCCCACATGGGCGATGAGGCGAAAGGCACGGCGGGCACGCCTCCGGGCTACGCCAATCCATTCAACGATCAGAACTCCTACGGAGTCAACATCGTCGTCATGCTGGAAGGCAATGTGCGCATCAAAGGCAACTACGGCGGCGTCACCAACCCGGCCGACACCACGATCCCGCACCTGGGACGCGTGCACATCACGATCGTCTCCGGCGGCACCGCGTATGTCGAAGGCAACGTGCTCAAGGCCGACGGCTACCTGAACAGCGGCGTGCCGACCCTGGAGCGTGGCTCGACCTGCTCGATCCTGGCCAAAGACTACGTCTGCGTCAATACGACGATGTTTATGTCGCCCGAGAACCAGACCGGCGTCTGGACGCCCGATCCCGGCGTCGATGGCGTCTTCGATGTCTACCTGGGCACCACCCGCCAGTCCTACGACGAGAGCTTCGATTGGGGCGTCGATCCGGTCTCCTATCAGTCCGGCGGAAACGCCAGCCCGATCTTCCTGATGACCCGCCATCGCGCGCTGTCTCCAGGCCCGTCCGCGATGAACCTGATGATCAACCCGGCGCTGAACATCACGAATGCCACCTGGCCGAACGGCTCTTCGCTCTACCAGTTCAATCAGGCTCCAGGGATCCTTCAGCCTGATACCTATGCGGTCGGTATGCAGTTCATCGGAGGCATTGCGGTTCCGGTGGCGCAGGCGACCACGCCCTATGCCGATATGCGCGGCTTCCTGCTGCGCGATCCGGGCAACGCATCGACCTACTACGATGCGACTACCAGCCTGTTTAACACGATCCTGCGAACGCCCGGTTATGAAAACATCGTGCGGGTACAGAAGGATCAGAACGCCTCCATCGAGCTTGGCGCGAGTGGGACCACCGACTATCTGTTCTCCAGCGCGGTCGTTACGCCGCTGGATATCCGCATCGAGGCGGCGATGTACGCGCAGGAGAAGTCGTTCTTCGTGATCCCGGGCTATTCGATCAACCAGGACCCGAACGACACCCGTCTCAACTTTGCGCGCACCGGCATCCGGACCTCCTACAGCATCGGCAGCAGCGGCCAGATCCTGGACAGCGCTCAGGACAAACTGGTCAAGGATATCTATCCGTTCTATGGTGAGCCGGCAGATGTGCGCATCACGATCTTCGGAGCCATCTCCGAGAACTACACGGCGTCGATGGGCGATCAGGCGGCCTGGATGGCGAAGTGGGGCTATATCCCCACCATCTACGGTTCCACGTACGCCAACGCCAGCCCGACCTTCATTCCGGATGACCATCTTGCAGTGCACGACGCCAAGACGGCGGTATGCACCTACAATAATGGCGAGGATCGCACGGTCGATGCCCGCACTCCGCTGGAGAAGCAGGAGAATATCACGCGCGGTTTGCGCTACGTCTACGACCCGGCGCTCGCGATGCCCTACCAGCACGCCACCGATGTGAACCTGACGCAGGGAGCGACTTCTGCGACACGGCAGGCCAGGGCGCTGCGCTATAAGTATACGCCGATAACGAACTGGTGGCCCAACGGCATCTATCAGATTCTGCCGCCGACACCGCGCCAACCGGTCTGCCCGACCCTGCTCTTCTTCGGGGATAGTGACCACCCGCTGGTTCCGTAACCCCCCTTAATCCCCCCGCAAGCGGAGGGAGATTAAGAGAGGTTTCTCCGCAAGCGGAGGGAGATAAGAGAGGTTCCCTCCCTTGCGGGGAGGGCCGGGGTGGGGTTAATGCATTGAGCCTGAGTTCGTCAAATGACGGGATTACGAAGGTAAGAGAATGATGATAAGAAGCAACGCGAAAAATAAGTTCGGTCTGCTCCGTCTGCTGATGATGGGACTGGGACTGTTGACCGTACAGGCCACGACCACCGCCTCTGCGGATACTCATAGCTACGCCAGTGAGCGGAAGCAGATCCGAGCCTGCGTGCTGGTCACCAATGCCGCTCCCGGCAAGGGTGGGCCGCAGAACCTCACGCCCCACGTCTTCTATGTCATGGATCGGCGCACGGATCTCAAGCCGGCCGGGTGGGAGTTTGTCAACCCCCAGGCTTCGACGACAATCAGCGGGGATATCTACACCCGGTGGCTGGCTCGCGCCAATGCAGAAACTAACCCGGATCCGGCTTTCGCCAATACGCCGGCAGGGGTGGCTTTTCGCGTCGGGCAGCCGTTGACGAAGAACTTCGGCGCCTACTGGGAAGTCAATCTCGACTCTTCCGGCACCGACCTGTCGCAGTTCGATATCGTGCTGATGGACTACCGCTATGGCCAGACTGTGCTCACGCCGGATGAGCGCGAGAAACTGCGCCACTTCGTGGATGGCGGCGGCACGATCTGGCTGGAGGACGAAGGCGGCCTCGATTTCCTCAGTGGCGGCAGCTACGGGGCCGGGCAGTTCATCGTCGATCTGGGCTTTGCAAGCGCAATCCCGGCGAACTCCACCCCGATCGCGACCACCCAGCACCACCCGCTCATCAACTTTCCCTATGCGCTCACCGGGGTCGATATTCGATCGCTGGGAGCTGCGGGCGTGCAGTACGATGTCAACGGCGCGCATCACGCGCATCAGGGTGTGAACAATACGTTTACGGCGGTCAACGGTATCGCCAACCCACGTGTCCTGGTTCCGATCATCCTGACCAACTCCGCGTCTGGGCAACTGCCGTATATCTCCGCCGGTGACTACGGCGCCGGGCATATCCTTGTGAGCTCAGGCGGCATCGCCACCGGAATTAACTCCTATGTCGGTGGTTTCGATGTGGGCGAGGGCGGCAACAGCGCCGTCACCAGCGGCGATACCATGCTGGGCGCGCGCCCGGTCGATCTCAAGTTCGCCTACAACCTGGTCGCCTGGACCAGCTCCGTCCCGACCGCGGGATCGAATGTCCGCCGTACCAGCTCCTCCCGTGAGGATGTCGGCGCGCTGCTGGGGAATCGTTTTGCCGCGATCCCGCCTGCAACGACCCTAAACTCAGTCGGTTCCGGTGCGGTCATTCATAAAGGCGTGATCTTCTTTGTAGACGGCAACAACTTTCTCCACGCCTACGACGCGAGCCCGCAACAGGATCTCGACAACGACCAGAACCCGGACGATGGGATCATCGACTTAATCTATGGCGCGCCCTACGACGAGATCTGGAAGAGGGATCTCACCAATTTGCCGAATTGCGGCAGCTTCACGCGATTCTCTACACCGACGATCGCCTCCATCGTCAATCCGGCTACAGGAGCCCCGCAGGACCTCGTGATCGTGACGAGCAGCACGGGGACGACTGTCGCCTTCGACGCGTTTCCCACCAGTGGCGGCGTCCTGGCGACGACCTCGCCCACGATCTGGCAGATCGTCTCTACCGATAGCGCCGACCTGCGGAGCGATCTGTCGCCCGCGGTAGCGGTTGGGAATACGCTGCAGGCGCCGAGCCCCGCCTTCTCGGACGGCGTCCTCTTTACGGCCTGGCAGGCGAACGCGAGCGACGCGAATCATCCCTGGCATATCGCGGCGATCGATCCTCTCACGGGCAATGAGATCTTCCATGAGTCCGCCACCATCGGTGATTCCGTGGCGCCCTCGGCTTTGCCTGCCGGTACCTTCACCGGAGGAGCCGTGGCGGGCATCCCCAACATTGTCGGGTCGCCAAGTGTCGGCTACGTGCGGGACGACTCGACCGGGGCACTGGACAAGATGATCTATGTGCCGACCCGAACCACCTTACTGCCGACTAAAGATTCAGGGGCAGGCACCGTGCATGGCGTCTGGTTCAGTACCAAGGGCGAACCCCTGGAGACCGTGCAGCCGCCTACTCTTCCGCTGACGTTCTCGCCGACCGGGAGACGTAAGAATGTGCCGTGGTATTTGACGGCTCCCCCCGCAAACGGAGTCGATCTACGGCCCGTTCTCTATCGGAACAGAGCCGGCGTGCTGACTCGACTGCGTTACAATGTCGATTTTACGGTTCAGTACACGGGAGCGTCGGGGGGCCTGAACGATATCGTAGTGACCATTCCCTCCGCTCTGGATGGAGACACCTATACCGCAGACTACACGCTGGACTGGCCTGGCGACGTCATACCGATTCCGGCGGGATCCGCGCGTCCCACCGTAGGAGAGATGAACCTGTTCAGCCAGCGCATTGTGCAGTTCACCCCGAATACGCTGCAAGGCTCGGCGCCTCCAAACAGCATCCATCTCTTCGGCAGTCCGGCGCTCTCTTCGCAGGACTATCTGTTTGCAGGTCTAGGCGACTATCCTGGCGGAGATCGGTTGTATGCCTTTCATGAGCAGTTCGGCAGCGCCCGCGGCGTTCCCTCGAGTCCCAAGTTGGCCTGGATGTTCTATGCGAATGCACCGGACGACGATTTCAACATCGGCGCGGGCGGCGTGCAGGGGCGGTTCCACAATGCGGATCCGTTCTTCCCACCGGCGGTAGTGCAAAGCGGAACGCTGCCTGCCCTTCCCGATGTCTACGTCACGGACTTCGAGCAGACCGGTTCTCCCGCGTATGCCGATGGCATCGTCTATATCACCGGCTACTGCCATCTGCGGACGGATCAGAACAGCGCCGCACAGGCGCTGCCGGATGCGGCGGTTGTCGTAGCGCTGCGGGCGCACCCGAACACAGACTTCCAGGTGACGGATGGTGGAAACGTCGTCAACCTGAATAACCACACGGTGACTGTCCAGCAGCCGGACCTGGTGAACTCGACCGCCCTGATCAAGAGTTGGATCGTCCTGAAGGAAAATGTCAACTTTACGCTGGATCGCGTGTCCAACACCATCCATATCTACGATTTCAAGTCCAAAGATGGGGTCGGAGACGCCATCAATACAGCCCTGCCGATCCAAGTCGGTATCGATGGAGAGGTCGAGCCACGTTATGGGCCGTATCTTAACCCGCAGACAGGCTACGGGATCCTGGACAACGTTCTCTGGTGGATGACCGTGCCGCTGAAATTCAATGCCAACTTCTATCCCGGCTTGCCCTATCCCGCCCAGTGGTCGGGCTCCAATCCGGGCGGCGCCTCCGGCCTTCAGCCTGCCAGCGGCCCGACGATCCTCGGCAACACCCTCTACTACGGATCGACGACCGGTCAGATCGTATCGGTAGACATCTCCGGCGCGAATTCGGGGGGAGGACAGCTCAATGTCTATAAGACGGACGGCACCTCTCGCGTGAATGCCCAGGCGGCGATGAAAGATGTGACGGGACCGAATGTAGGCTTTGCGGTCCAGCAGCCGATCTTCAGTCCGCCCGTGGCGACCACCGGAATCGTCGCCGTCGGAACGCCGGCGGGAATCTCCGTCTTCGACAATCAGTTGACCCTGATCGCCGACAACAACCGCGTGCTCGAGGTGGATAACGCCGGACGGGCTGCCTGGACGACGGATGCGACCCAGTCGATCCGGCTCGCGCAGAGCCAGGGCGCTAACGGCAACAATATCGCAAGCCTGAAGACTGCGCTCAGCAGGCCCAACATGGCGCACCGCTACACGCTCAACGACTATCTGATCGCCGACACCGGAAACAACCGTGTCATCGAGATGGATCACGGTGGGATCGTCACCTGGGAACTGAGCAAGGTGAACAACGACCTGCGCTTCCTGCGTGAAAACGACCCGCTCGTGCTCAACCAGCCGACCGACATTCAGACCTATACCACCAGCGGCACCGGCTCGCTGACGTTCACCAGCCCGATCTCGGGACAGGTCTTCACCTACAATCCGGGCGCAGGCGGCCTCTGGTTCGCGATTCACTACATCATCGCGGATAGCGGCAACTTCCGCGCCCTGGAAGTTGTGGACATCTACGATGTCAACGGCGACCCCGTCGTCATGAACGGTGTGACCATGCTGCGCCAGGTTGTTTTCGCAACCCGGTCGTATGGGGAACAAAATCAGGCGTTCCGCTATCGAACCATACAGCAGTTTGCAAATATCGAAAGCGGCGTCTTCAACACATATATGGTGGCCGCCGTGGATAATGTCCGGCAGGCCGCGGATCTCAATCCGGCCGCGACGAACGTCGGTACGAATCCGGTCAATGTAAAAGGTCCGGGCAGCTCTCTGGTGATCCTGAAACGGTATCCTGCCACGGGTAAGGACGGCGACACCGCTGCGCTCATCAACAGCATCGTCTATCCGAATCCCTCCGGCCCCCCGCAGCGGCAGACCATCAGCAATCCGCGCTGGTTCAAAGAGTTCAACGTGGAGAACCCGGCCAACCCGGCGCTGCCCTTGCTGCACTACGCGCTGGCCGACGAGAACGGAGTCTATGTTCTCGTGCCGGGAACCGGCGCGCTGAAAGGGGAAGCCGTGGTAGAGTGGTCACTCTCCAATGACGACTACTACTATATGACAGGCCGCCATCTGCACGCAAACAGTATCCAGAAGTTGGCAGCGTCCGACTACGATCCGGGCACCAACAAGTTCTATCCGCACTATCTGATCACCAACGGCTATACCGGTCGCGACAATATCTTCGAGATATTCGGAGGCAATATCATCGATGGTGAGATCCATGGCGAAGTCGTCGAGGTCCGAAGCGACTACTACTTTACAAAACCGGGTGGTTATCGGAATGCCATCGCGCGACTCTATGCACCCAGTCCGGCGCCGAACCCGGGAGGGTTGATCGCCAATCCGTCCAGCGCGATCACCTGGATGGTGCCCAACGAAACCATCCCGGCGCCGCCGCCATCGGGCGCAGGCGTGATTGTACGCAAGATCGGGGTAGGCGCCAACGGAACCAGCACCGGCCTGCTGGAGCAGCCGACATTCAGTGATCGACCGTTCTAATGCGGCCTTCCGGCCTCTCTCCCACCAGGGAGAGAGGCCTTGAGGAGGGCGCACCGCTTGTCCGAGCGAATGAGATGAAGATAAGAGGAAATCCTATGAGGTATAGAAGCACGCATCAGCTCCGTAAAACCGGCATGAGCGCTCTTGCAGCGCTCCTGTTTGTGCTGGGAACCAGGGGAGCTCAGGCGCAGTTGCCTGTCTTTAACGGGCTGGACTGGCTATTGGATCGCGGCAACGTCTCCTTCGATGCAGTGACCAACTCCGGGATACCCCTCCGTCAGGGTATCAACGCCATCAACGCTCTGGGCAACAATCCGGGTCACGGCGTCCGTCGCTGGACGTTCCCGCGGACGTTCGATATTAACGGCGGAACCACGACGGTGCTGAGCGAGGTCGTCGATAACCCCAACACGGCGGACCCGCAGAACTACCAGGACCTGAACTTCAATAACGTGCGTACCTCCTCGGTATACGCCACGCAGACGGGGCTTGTGTCGCAGTTTATGGCGCATGCCTACCTGAATGGCGCCTGGAATCTGCCTCTGGTGCCGAACGACTTCTCGCCGGCCGACTATCGCACTCCTCTGCGCGGCTTCTCGCTTACAAGCGACTCGAGCCAGACCTATAGTTTTGACTACGCCTATGTGAACGCGACGCATAACGACTTTCTGGTCGATCAGGGCAACGGCCAGACGCGCCCTGCGACGCCCGGAGAACTGGCCGCGCTGCCCTATACCTCGTCAGCGGCCTATGCCGGTATTCAGAGTGCGCTGGTCAACGATACCCATCCCAGAGCCACCTACTCTTCCGGCGCCTATAACCTGATCGCAGGCAACTACAACGTCGATATCTACTCGCCGGGAGACGGCACCTTTATCGGCGGCGTCAGCCACCCGAACGTGACGCGCGCTCTGGTGCGCGTAAGCTGGTTTAGAACCGTCGATGCCACCGGGCAGATCGTCAAGGCGAACACGGAAGATCCCGTGACGAGCCGTCTCTACGAAGTCGATCTTTCGCAAGCAGGCTGGATCCGCCTTCAGGGCGGCGGCTCGGGGCCGGCGATCTTCCCCTACGACGGCGACCCGCGCGATCAGATTGCGGTCACCATCTACAGTATTACACCCGACACCTATATCGGCGCCGGAGACCCGGTCTACAACTCCTCGCCTCTGGTGACCGCCGATGCCGTGCGTTTCACGGGGACCGCTTCCGGCGGCTCCGGACTCACGCTGCCGCCGGTTGTGGGGCCGCCTGCTCTTCCGCAGCAGACGATCTCGGCGCAGGGACGTATTCTCGGACCTGCCGTCGGAACGGGCAAACTGCTCTTTACCTCGGGCGGCGTGCCGATCGGCGATGTGCAGCCCCTGGTGTTCTTCGCGCGTGAAGAGTCGGTGCCCGATCCCAGACCTGTCTTCCCGACCGATCCCACCCAACCCGTCAGCGGCACAAACCCGCTGATACCGGATCCGACCGCGACGATCACCGCGCCTGTCTTCTACTGTGTCGACAGCCAGGACGGGAATCTCGCCGGCAACTCTTCGGACCTGTTCCTGTCTTCGGCCCAACGGGTACGATGGCGGTATGTCGGGATCGCCGATGCCTCCAGTACGAACTCGACCAGCGCCGCCTCTCCGGCAATCGCGAATGTGCGGTGTCGCGACGGTAACATCCGAACGATCGTCTACTTTATGACCACGGATAGTACCGGAGCCCTGGGGCATATCTATGCGTTCGACGCCGCAGGAAATCGCAACCTGCTGACGACGCAGAACTACTGGATCTACCCCTCTTATCGCCCGCTGACAGCCGCTGAACTGGCTGCCAATAAACTGCCTCCCGAGGCGCATGATCCGAACTACATTATTCCGGCGGCAATTCCCAATCCCTATCCTGTAGGGACATGGGGAGCGGATGCACCCGATCCTTTCTTCCACCACGACGGCGAGATCGTACCGAACACGTCGAATGCCGGGGAATACATCGTGCGTACCGATACCCGGCTTCCCGCGTTCGGAGGGGTACAGGGTTCGCCAGTCATCATGGACGATCCGGGCAATCCGGCAGGCGGGCAGATGCTCGTCATCGGCAACCTGAACGGACGTGTCTATTCGTTCGATGCCGGAGGACGCGGCGACTTCAACCCCGCGGACATCACCTCGACCGGTACCACCAAGCGTATCTGGACCTGGCCGCATTTTGGAGCGGATGCCTACTATGCGAGAGGATTTGCCTACCCAACGCCCAATAAAATCAGCGACGAGACCAGTCTGGGATCCATCCCTTCCTCGCTGACGTTTGACCCGAGCTACCCTGCCCCGGTGAAACCGATGCTGGTGCCGGGAGGGGACGGTCACCTCTACGCCATCAATATCAACCACGATACGGTCCCGGCCTACAACCCCGGCACCGGGCGGGCGACCTGGGCAGAGCGGCGCATCTGGATGTATCCCGCGGCGGACAACTCCGGACTCGGCGGGCCTCTCACGACGGCGGCGGTCTTCCAGCCTGCCGGAGCGACCATTGCGAACGTCTACTTCAACTGCGCGGGGCGCGCCTATGCCCTGCCGGAAGCGCCGCCTGCACTCGCCGCGACGCCTCCGACGGTCAACACGCTGAAGTGGGTCTTCCCTAAAACGCCGAATCCGCCGTTCGCAGATCCCAATGACCCCACAACGGCGCCCCTCACCGTAGGCTTCGGCGGCAATGCACCTGTCCTGCTGAGCGCGACTACCCTCAATGGAGTCCCGCCATTTGCCGGCAGCCCCAACGTCGCGAACGACTACTGTTATGTGCTCACAGGCGATGGCATCCTGATCGGACTGAACGCATTTGACGGGACGCTCCTCGCCACAGGCGCCTCTCCCTCGGGAGCCAGAACTTCCAGCAGTCCGATCGCATCGCAACTGCTCGGTCTTCCGGATATTACCGGGGGACTCGGAACTCCGGCGGAGTCGAACACGCAGCCGACCATCATTTTTTCGGACGAACAGGGATCGATCTATGGTCTGGCTGCCCGTCCTGATAACACGACGGCCGGACCTTTCGGCGGTTTTAACCTGGGCCTCACCTGGGGACATCATGAGACGCCTACCTCGCGATACGCGGCGGCAGCCGTCTTCAATGGCTATATCCTGGAAGGCGACGCAGGCGGGCAGATGCACGCCTACGGTATCGGAGGCGGCCCCAACGGTCTGGACGATACCCTTCCCCCGGGCGAGCCTATCGATCAGCCTCTCGGAGGGACGGTGGGATCCGTCTCGATCGATATGCGTGTCCTGAACTTCTATAAGAAGGTCGACTGGGACCAGATGGCGAAACCGACCTATACGGGAACGAACACCACGGCGCTTGTACGGCCGGGCGGAGGTAGCTATCAGGGTACGAGACAGCCGGCTAATGGCAACGTCAACGTCACCACAGCCAAAGGCCCTTACGCAGCCGACTGGGGCGAAATGATCTATGTCGCTGCGGCCGGCGTCTACCACGCCCAGCCGCAAAACGAGGTAGGCAATCCGTTTGGCGCAACGTCGGCGCCGGTGATTCACGTGACCTTTACCATTCAACTCCAAAACGGGAACACGATCACCAGGGACGTTCCGCTGATCGGCATCACTCCCCATACCGGCGGCCTCTGGCCGGACGATAAGTCGCTCAGCACAGCGGACCACGATAGCTTACAGATCAACGGAGACGCGTACGACCCGGCCACTATGGTGGTGAGTCGGGGGACGCAGACGGGGACGGCGAACAACGTCTTTCCCTGGATCGCCGTGGCAAGTTTCCGAATCGACCCCACCGAGGCCGACAGCACCGGGAAAGCGGCAGCGTATCCGGCCGGCCAGTATCATGTCCACGCGCAGGCGTTTATCACGCAGGACACCGCAACGAGCAATACCTGGAACTTTGCGACGGGAGAGCCGAACACGGACGGTATCACCGCGCCCGGCGCGGTCGCACAGCCGCAACCCAACAGGGCGAACGAGCGCCAGTTCTACGTCACCAATCCGATCGCGATGACGACTCGTGGGATCACCAATATCAACGATATGACGGGGGCCAACAACCCCAACGTCATCGGCCTGTTCCCCAGTATCAATGCTCCCACGGTAGCGGCGAACGCCGGAGAACTGGTGAACAACGGCAACAATCAGTTCTTGGGAGGTCAGTTGGCCGGCGCGTCCTACAAACCGGTCTTCGCTCCTCTGCCTATGGTAGGGGATGGCGCAACCTCGACCTATAGTGCGGTGGATAATGTCGGGAACCCGGTGCCCGCCTTCTATATCGTCGATCGGAGCAACCTGTCGAACACGGCTCAGTTCTCCAAGGCCAGGAAATTGCAGATCCGGGTCGTGGCCACGAAAGGCGGCTGGCATGGATGGCAGCCCTCGGCCAACCCGACTGCGACCGGTTCCTCCGTCATGAACCCTCTGCCCTGGGAGCTTCTGCCCACCGATGCGCAGGACACGCCGGACTATCCCAGCATTCCGAAAACGGCGTTCTCGGTTCAGAAGGTCTCCGGGGAAGATGCCATTTCGGGGACGGCCTACCTTGCGTCTCCGAACTTCCCCTCCTCGGACCCGGCGACGCGTACGCTGGTGGCAACGCAGTTTAACCTTCAGGTGAAGGTGCCGCGCTTCCAGCCTGCCAACGTCAACTATGGAGTGCACTCGTTCGGGGGACAGACCTTCGGCTCGGCCTTCATGGATATGTCCTCGGTCAATCGAGGGGATCCGACTGCCGCCACCGCCTATAATCAGCATATCCTGGGGCCCCTGATCGTCAACACCGGCGGACAGGCAAACCTGGGCAGCGCTCCGGCCTATCCGGCTGGTGGATATATGGGCAATATCAAAGTGGAGACCGTTCCCACGACGATAGCAGCGCAGACCACGACTCGCACCGGGAATTCGGGCGCTTTCAATCCGGGCAGCACCTACGCGCAGACCCAGGTGGGCAACAATGGCGCCAACGTCGACACCTCCGGCAACGCCTTCCGCAGCATGGACTTCGGGATCTCCGTGCCGCCCGGCGTGAAGATGCGGATCGCGGAGACCACCCTGGACGAAGGCAAGGTACCGATGGGCACCGGCTACACGCCGCTGATCAATCAGAATGACCCGCGCTCGTTCCAGGTGCCGTTCGAGCCGGATATGCAGCCTTCGTTAGCCGGACCGTTCTATTGGGACGATGCGACTCGCGGCGGGCAGTTCTTCCAGCCGTTCACGCTCTATAACGAGAGCAACGTCAATCTCGTGGATCTGCGTATCGCCAAGCTCATCGGGCAGAACCACTCCATCATCGACGGGCGGGCGCTGTCTCAGTATACCGATCCCACCGCGGGCGTCGAGGCCACTTCGCATGCCGTTGCGGAGCAGTTGATCAGTGACCAGGTCAACCATCAGTCGATCCCACCGCTCTTTGGAGTGGCGTTCAAGAACGTCTCGGGCGCGCTCGGCGTCGGCAATGCCGGTATCGTCTCGTCCTTCGACCATATCAGCAGCTCCAGCAACCCGACCCTATCGCTGTATGCGGAGCGGTCGCTCTGGCCGCCGGCCACCGGCGGAATCCTGAACCCGTTCGTGACGGCAGCCGACATTGTCTCCGCCAACCAGAACTATGGCGCGATGCTCCCGACGGCGAATAACCTGGCCGGCGGAATCGTGGGCTGGGTGGATGGTCATCAGCCGCAGCCGACCGTCGGGAAGCCGCGTGTCGGTGATTCGCAGGGCCGCATCGCGACCATTCCGGATCAGCCCTACAGCGGCAACGCGACCTTCCAGCGGCCCAAGGTCGGCATCGCGATTCCGCTCGGAACGCCGGTCGGAACCTACTCGGCTCCGATCTACGCCTACGAAGACAACACGCCCCTTCAGTGGCAGGAGTGGCTCAGCCACTACGCCAAACCGGCGGGCGTCAGTGAGAACTATCCAACGCCTCACGACGGTATCCTGAACATCAGCCAGGCGGGATCGCCTGCCGAGCCCAAAACCGATCCGACCGCCATCCTGAAGGTGACGGTGCGGGAAGCGAAACTGAGCCGCGAACCTACCACGGGCACCCTGGCCATGCTCGATCCACAGGGATCGTGGAACGCGAACGGGTTCACCACTCCGCCGGGCTCGGATAACTTCCCGGCCCCCTACATGGCTCCCGGTCCGGCCGGCAATGTCTTCAACCGTAACCTGTATATGTACTGGCCAACCAATCGGCAGCCTGCGCCCAATGGCTACATCGGCCCGAACGGGTTGCCCAGGTCATACGCGCCATACCTGCTGAATGTCAGCAGTGTGCCTGCACCCTACAGCGCCGTCAGCGGCACCAGCATCATCCTGGGAGACTTCGACTTCGGAAACGCCGCAGGTCTCTCGGGCAATGGCGCGCCACTCTCCGCGTGGTGGACCCCGCCGTTCCAAATGGTCGGGCTGGGGGCGGTCAACACGATCTTCCCCACGACAGCAGGCGCATCGCCGTTCCTGGCAGGAACAGCGAACGTCGATACGGTGCGATATCTGCATCCCGCGGTGGCATCATCGGTGGACTTCTCGGGAGGTTACGGCGCGCCGAATCCGAACGACCCGGAGGCCTACCTGTTCTGGCAGAGTTCGCTGGACAAAGTGACCGGAGCGAACGGTCTTAACCTCCAGACACGAGACTCTCGTATCTCCTGGCAGAGTGTCTTCGGGGGGGCTAATCCAGGGCAGCCGAATGGTCCCATTTACAATGTGCCCGACGATCCGACGGTCACCAAACTGGCTCCCAGGCCGCTGCTGGTGAAACTGCCTGCCGCCGGTGGGGCTCCTGCCCAGAAGTTCCTCTATGTCTTCTGGCACGAGGGCAACCAGTCGAACGCGTCGATCGCCTACAACGCGATGGTCGAAACCAATATGGCCACGCCGTTCAACAATACAAAGTGGCTGGTCGACATCAATAACAAGTTCCTCGGTGACCAGAAACTGCCGACCTCCGGGGCGCTGGTGTGGCAGAGCGACCCCGCGCCGGTCTATCGACACGTTCCGGACCCGTATGTGGCGGGCCAGATGGACGATGTGATCGATGTCGTCTACACCGGCGTGCTGAAAGGCCGCCAGACGGTGGAGACGCTGCTCAGTCGTTATAAGATCAACCGCGTGAAGCCGGTCAACGTCGGTGATCCGCCGATCGGGTCGCTGACCCTCATTCCGATCAAGAAAGTCGTCGGCGAGCCGCTGACCCGCGTCGGAAACACGCAGACCTACCAGGCCCGCGATGCCGGATGGGCGCTGGGAACCGGGCCGCTGGGCACGTTCAATCCCGCGGTGGATCTGGTCAGCCAGATCAGTGTCTATCGCCAGGTCACACCCGGCGCCGCACCACAACTGCTCAATGACAACGGATCCGGCGCTGCGCAGGTCGGTGTCTACGATCAGGCTTCCGGTTTCCTGACCTTCAACAACTCGGTCGGCGGCGGGCAGATCCTGGTCGATATGCGATCCGGTACCGTTCGCTTCCCGCAGGTCGGCCCGGGGTTGTCGGACACCATCCTGGTCAACTACATTCCGTTCGTCATGCGACTCAACACCTCGCGGGACGACTCGAATATCGATCGATCGTTGGCGTCGAACCTCGGCGCCGTGCCGAATGCGCGTGCCTTCAAGCCCGCGCCTTCGATCACCTCGTCCGGAAACAACACCAGCCCGGTGGTGATCTTCGATCGCGTGCTGAACCCGCGCGCTCAACTGACCGCACCGTCGGTCATCTTCCCAGCCGGGGCCACTCCGACCCTGGACCGTATGTGGGTGCTCTACCGCAAGAACGATCCGAGCGGCGTGGCGAAATCGACCATCTACTACAAGGCGATGCGCCTGATGGTCAAACTGCCGTTCCCGGTTATGCTCCAGGGGCCCGCTCAGGCGGGTGGGCCGCAGCAGATGACGACCGTAAACGTTAACGGTAACGTCGGACCCTATGAGGTGGACTGGGTCCGTGGACGCATCTACTTCACCGAGGCGGACGAAAACAGCCAGATCACGGTGAGTTACACCTACTACGATCCGGTTTCCGGGGCGACCAACCAAAACTCGGGCAATCTGGTCTACCGGGTGGCCTGGGGCGATGAGATGAGCGCCTCGATCCAGCAGGGGGACCAGACCACTCCCGAAACCACGCTGCCGACCGACTCGGCGGTGAGTGAGGGCCAGGTCTCCGCGTTCAAGGATCCGTTCCTGGACAAACTGTGGGTCTTCTGGAGCAGCACGCGCGCCGGTTCTACGGATCTCTACTACGAGACCATCGCGCCGCCGCTCTATCCGACCGCCAGCAACCAGCGCTAATCGGAGCAGCGTGCAGCGAGGAGGGACAAGAAGATCTTCTTGTCCCTCCTCGCTGTCGTACGCCTCCCCGTAAACGGCTCTTATCGGAAGCGCCTTATGCAATCGCCGCTTTTATGCGATATAATAGTTCGGGCAGGAATCGATTTACGTTTCGTGCTCCTACAATCCTTTTACCACGAAGCACACAGGACAGGAATGGGCGCAGCACAGGTCGCCCCATCCGAAAGGAGTTCTCTTTGAAGATAGGATATGGACTGGTCGCAGCGCTGGCGGCCACGTGCGGCGCGGTGGCGATCGCCCCGATGCATGCACAGGGCGTCAAGACGTCGAAGACCGCCAAAACCGTAGCGGCAGCGCCGACTGCGGGCGGACCCCGAAGCGAAGTGGTCGGGACGATCGGCGACACCAAGATCACCTTCGGGGATGTGCTCGACCGGGTTCAGAAAGAGAATCCCAGCGGATTCAATAGTACGGTAGCGCAGCTTGTCGGGCTCGACGCTTCCAAGTCGCTGTTCGGCCCCACTCCCAAGAGCAGCTATACCGTGACCAAACCGCAGGTGGTGGATCTGCTTCGCAAGCAGAACCCGCCGTTGCTGGGAGAAACCCTGAAGACGATGCTCGAATTCGACGCCGTCGATCGTGAAGTCAAGAAGAAGGGGATCAACGTGACGACCGCCCAGGTCGATACGCGCATCGATCAGTTTCTGAAGATGCTCCGCACGCGCGGCCAGATTCCCCAGGGAGTGACCGACGCGCAGTTCCTCGAACAGAACCATGTCACGCGAGAGAGTCTGCGCAAGAACTTCCTGGTGCAGGCGAAACTGTTCTCCCTGATTCAGCAGGACTTTGTCGAGAAGCGCCTGGGACACAAACTGACGCCCGATGACTTCTTCAAAGCGCGCCACATCCTGATCAAGGTTCCGATGCCCGCGCCGGGTCAGAAGCCGGAGGATGCGAAAAAAGCGGATGCGGATGCGCTGGCGAAGATCCAGCAGATCGCGGCGGATATCGCGGCCAAAAAGAAGACGTTCGAGCAGGCGGCGACAGAGAGCAGCGAGGACGAAGGCTCCAAGGTGATGGGCGGCTCCCTGGGCATCCAGATGCGTAAGGTGCTGGTGGCGGAGTTCGAAAATGCGGTCTACGCCCTGAAGCCCGGAGAGGTCAGCCCGCCGGTCAAATCGCAGTTCGGTTATCATCTCATCCAGTTGGAGCAGAAGGGCGCGGAGATCCCGGAGCCGGAGCGACAGCAGTATCTCGACACCTTTGAATCGGGACAAATGCAGATCTTCCTGCACGACCTGCTGACGACGAAATACAAGGTCGTCAACAAGTTGGCCCGCGAGTCGCCCAACATGCCGATGATGGTGCCGGGGCAGTAGATCGGTGTTACCGAACGGGGGTTAGCTCCGTCTAACAACCAGATAGTAACGCAGACCGCATGCGGTCAGGCGGGAAAAGAACGTAACCTGTTATTTCCAACCTGACCGCATGCGTTGTTTCAGGCCCACCAAGGAGACCGCATCATGTTCGCACGGAAATCCGCTCGGAAACGCACTGCTGTCCTGATCGCAGGCGGGACTCTGCTCTTCGGCATCACGCTCTTGACCTCGTCGCGCAGCCAGTCGATCGATAAGCCGGACACGCCCCTCAAAGTCGCCCTGGTACTGGACTGCCTGATTCAGCCCCGGTTCCAGGACGATATGAAAAATTTCGGTATGAGCCGCATGCTGCCCACCGCCGGCGGACATCTCGTCTATGGTCAATTGGCGCTCCCCACGCAGAAGGACCGGGATCTGTTCAAAACCGCCGAGAGCGGGCATCGGGACTTTCTGGTCGGATTCGTGCACTGTGCGCATGTTCCCGGCCAGATGAAGATAGGCGGATTATCTCCGAGTGGGTCGGCAGTGCCCCCCGGAAGATCCGGCCGCAGCTCGTTTGGCGGCGCTTCCCCGGACGATTCGACCGTACGCGTCACCCCGGTCTGCAACCACCTGCGCAATCTCTACCTGACTCAGGGGAAGACCGCAGAGGCAGAGAACGGGAAACTCAATGCGGAGATGACCAAAGCTGCGCAGAAGGCGCTGCCGAAACTCTTGAAGGGGCAGGGCGCGGAGCAGGATTCCGGCGACTGGCTGGTCGTGACACGCCCCGTGCGTGCCATGAAGGACTCCTGCCTGAAATGCCACGAGGGCGCAAAACTGGGCGATACGCTGGGCGCACTGGCATACGTGGTCAGCAAAAAGACCTTCGCCGCGGCCCTGCCGACCTCCAACTCCCGCCCCAACGCCACCGGACACGGCGCCTTCTGAAGCACAGGGCGCTGTTAAGGGTGCTAAAAACGTAGGAGAAGGTATGGAACATTCCCCTTCTCCTCTCTCTACGTCGTCGGAAACACGGGGCAAGATCTCGGTCTCCGCGCTGCGCAGGCTGCTGCGCCTCGCGCTGCCGCATCGGGGGCGTCTGCTCTTCGCGACGGTGCTGATGCTGGTCTCGACCGGGATCTCGCTCTCTCTGCCGCTGGCGGCGCGCGGCGCGCTCGATCGCGTCTTACGGACCCATAGTGTGGCGACGCTCGATCATCTGGCGCTATTGCTGGTCGGGCTCGTCGTGGTCGGCGCGCTCTTCAGTTATGCCCAGTATCTGGTGATGGCGTATGCCGGCAACCGGATCGTGCAGGAGATGCGGGCGCGGCTCTTCGCCCACTTGCAGCGCCTGCCCGTCGCCTTCTTCGACCGCACCCGCTCGGGGGACCTCACCTCGCTCCTCTCCAACGATGTCAGCCTGCTCCAGCAGACTCTGACGGAAGACCTCGTGCGCCTCGCCGGAAATATCGTGACCCTGGTCGGCGGCATCGCGCTGTCCGTCGTGATCGACTGGCGGCTGACGATCGTGGTGGTAGGGCTGCTCACCTGTGTCGTCCTGATGTTCATGGTGATGGGGCGGCGACTGCGCAAGATGACGCGCGCCTCCCTGGATGCGCTCTCCGACGCGATGGGAGGCATCAATGAAGCCCTCTCCAATATCCGGCTGGTCAAGGCGTTCGCGCGCGAAGCGCATGAGGATCAGCGCACCGCGGACAAGCTGGAGACCGTGTTCAGTCTGAGCATGAAGAGCAGTCGCCTCGAAGGCGCGTTCGGCACCATCGCGTTCGCCGGGTTTGTACTGGTCCTGCTCGGTGTGGTCTGGTACGGGGGGCGCAATGTGATGAACGGCACGCTCTCCGCCGGCTCCCTGCTCGCCTTCCTTATGACGGTGACCATCATCAGCGGCCCGATGAGTTCGATCGCGATCCAGTTCTCGCGTCTCCAGCGCGCGATGGGCGCCTCCGATCGCCTGTTCGCCCTGCTCGACGACGCTCCTGAACCGGCAGATGCGCCGATCGCGGGCGCTTTTCCGGCGATGGCCGGCACGGTCGCCTTCGAGGATCTCGTCTTCGGCTACACGCCCGAAGTCCCGGTTCTGCGCGGCCTCAGCCTGGATCTGCCTGCCGGAAAGGTGACCGCCTGCGTGGGAGCCAGCGGCGCGGGCAAGACGACCCTCGCGATGCTGCTCTATCGCTTCTATGAGCCGCAGTCGGGGCGGATCACCATCGACGGCGTCCCCGTGACGGAGATCAAGCGGCTGGCCTTGCGCGAGCATATCGGGATCGTGCCGCAGGAGCCGATCCTGTTCAACGGCACGATCCGGGACAATATCCGCTACGGCAAACTGACCGCCACCGATGCGGAGATCGAAGCCGCCGCCCGCGCCGCCAACGTCGAAGAGTTCGTTCTGCCGCTCGAAAAGGGTTATGACACGATCCTGGGGGAGCGGGGTATCACGCTCTCGGGCGGGCAGCGGCAGCGTGTGGCGATCGCCCGCGCCGTCCTGAAAGATCCCCGCCTGCTGATTCTGGATGAGGCGACCTCCGCCCTCGATACGCGCTCCGAGATGCTGGTGCGGGAGGCGCTCGAACGCCTGATGCGGGGCCGCACGACGCTGGTGATCGCGCACCGCCTCTCCACCATCCAGAATGCCGATCAGATCGTGGTACTGGACGGAGGCGCGGTGGTCGAACGCGGCACCCACGCCCAACTCCTCCAGTCCGCCGGACGCTACGCCGATCTGCATGGCCTGCTGCACAACCCGCTGCTGGAGATCATCGAGGATGAGCCGGAAGAGGCCGCAATCGTGAGCGGAGCAGACCGATGACCCTGATCCAGTGCGTGCCGAATTTCAGTGAGGGGAGACGACTCGACGTCGTGGAGGCGATCGCAGACGCCATCCGTTCCGTGCCGGAAGTACGCTTGATCGACTACTCCGCCGACCCCGACCACAACCGCTGCGTGATGACCATTCTGGGGCCGGGAGAGCGCGCCGCCGATGCGCTCCTGGCGGCTGCCCGAGTCGCGGTAGCTCAGATCGATCTGCGCACGCATACCGGCGTCCATCCCCGTGTCGGCGCTCTGGACGTCGCACCCTTCGTGCCGCTCAAAGTCGTCAACGGCGCGTTCGTCGTAGCGGAGGAGGCAAAAGCCGAAACCATCGCTCTCTCGGAGCGAACCGCACAACAATTGGCGGCGGACCTGAACCTGCCTATCTATCTCTACGAGTGGTCCGCCCACGCAGGGCGTCTCTCCGCGCTCCCGGAACTGCGCCGCGGAGGCTTCGAGGGCCTCCTTGGACAGAGTTTGACCGGCGCCCACGCCCCCGACTTCGGCCCGGATCATGCCCATCCCTCCGCCGGCATCACCATCCTCGGCGCGCGCGGACCCCTGGTCGCCTACAATATCGACCTCGACACTGAAGACATCAAAGTCGCTCGCCATATCGCCCGCCGCATCCGCGACGAACGCGACCATCTCCCCCAACTGACCGGCGTCCGCGCCCTCGGCCTCCACCTCCCTATCCGCGGCGTCGCCCAGGTCTCTATGAACCTCACCCTTCCCTCCAGAACTTCCCTGCCTGCTGTTTTCGACTTCGTACTGGCCGAAGCACATCGACTTGGCGATTTCAAACTAACCAGCGAGATCATCGGCGAGATACCGCGTGCTTCTCTGGGTGGACTGCCGCCGGAGGCGATTGCGTGGAATGATTACAAAGCGGAGCAGATCCTCGAAACCTGGATTTCGTCTTGAACCACGATTTTCGCGATTAGACGATTAACACGATGTCTATTCCGTCAACGACCACGTCAACCGATCGCTCTTCTGAACCGCTAAATGAGGGTGTAGGGCGTGATGTCGCTGGTCCGTGCGGCAATCGTGTTAATCTGCGATGGACTTTAGGAGTGCGTCGCGGACATCGACATAGTAGACAATGGTGATGCGGGCTGCCATTTCGTCGGAGAGATCGTTGAGTTGACGGCGGGCGCTGACGGGAAACAGGATGGTTTGAGCGCCTTTTTCGACCATAAGTTCGGCGATGCTG
>Ga0105239_10002805_pt1 | contig 21775 bp, 14 predicted proteins | sample KBSC44metaG_FD_92761 | JGI IMG/M metagenome (GOLD analysis project Ga0105239, IMG submission 92761) | Corn rhizosphere microbial communities from Kellogg Biological Station, Michigan, USA - KBS C4-4 metaG | ecosystem: Host-associated > Plants > Roots > Rhizosphere > Soil | place: Michigan, USA... | reverse complement strand
GGATTCAAAATCCGTCTGCGAACCATCGTAGTCGATGCCCAGCCCGCCGCCGACGTCCAGATAATTCAAGCCCGCCCCGGAGCGCCGCATTTCGACGTAAGCGCGCGCGGCCTCGATCACCGCGGCCTTTATCTGGCGGATGTTAGTGATCTGGCGCCCCAGGTGAAAGTGCAAAAGCTGCAGGCAATCCTCCATCCCCTGGGACTTCAATTGCTCGAGAGCGCGCAGTGCCTCGGTGACGGTAAGTCCGAACTTAGATCGGTACCCGCCCGACGATTTCCATCGTCCCGACCCCCGGCTCGCCAGCTTGATGCGCAAGCCGATCACCGGCCGCACGCCCACGCGCGCCGAGTGTTTCAGGATCAGGTCCAATTCGGTGTATTTCTCAACCACCGGGATGATCTGGCGCCCGATTTTCTTCGCCAGCATCACCATCTCAATGTATTCGTCGTCCTTGAAGCCGTTGCAGATGATCGGCGTCTCATTATCAGCGATGGCCAGCACCGCCAGCAGCTCGGGCTTCGATCCGGCTTCCAGTCCGAACTTGTACTTGCGGCCGTACTCGAAGACTTCCTCCACCACCTGCCGCTGCTGGTTCACCTTGATCGGATACACGCAGCAGTAAGTGGATTTGTAATTGTGCTCGGCAATGGCGTTTTGAAATGCCTGGTGCATCTCGCCCAGCCGGTGTTTCAGGATTTCACCGAAACGGATCAGGATGGGCAGCGAGATCCCGCGCAATTGCAGATTATCGACCAGTTCTTTGAGATCGATGCCGCGCGTCGGGTCCTTGTCGGGACGCACCCATACGTGGCCGTTGGCTCCGACCGCGAAGTAGCCCTTGCCCCAACTGGCGACATCATATAGCTCACCCGCCTCGGCGATGGACCAGCGGTCGGCCGGCTCGCGAAATGACGCGGTCTCATTGGGTTTTACAGTTGCCATGAAACTTCAGTGTCCTTCGATTCTTCCCGCGCCGCAAGTGAATAATGGATGGCGGAGTTGCGCGCTGTTCACATGGTATATTGAAAGGGATCGCTCGTGTGGGCGGCTAGCTCAGCTGGGAGAGCACCGCGTTCGCAATGCGGGGGTCGGGGGTTCGAGCCCCCCGCCGTCCACCATTCAAGTCTCCCCCGGGATGCCCTTGCGAACTAAGATAATACCTTAAATTCAGGCCCATCGAGCCGATAACAATTATTGATTTGTACCGGCAGTCGGTTTTCTTTATAGTGAAATTGTAGTCACGGAAGCCGGGTGCTTCCGTCCCCGTTTTACCCCCGTCGTTCGTTTCACTCCCGTCCCCGCAGACCCTGGCATTCCTAGCTGAAGTTTATGGGCGCATGCTTCGCGCATGTGCATAACACTTTATTCCCAAATTTTCCAATAGGAGTTCAGATCAAATGAAAACCAACTACATGAAAAAGGCGTGGATGCATATAGCACTGGCTGTTAGTTTAGTGGGCGGGCTGACAACCGTGGCGCACGCCGAAGGCTTCTCGATCGAGGTGCCCTTTGCTTTTGAGGCCGGAGGCAAGAGCTTCCCTGCCGGAAACTATATCGTGGATTCGATCGCGAGTGGTGTTCTAGTCATTCGCGATGCAGCTTCCTCCGAATCGGCGGCGATTTTCGTTTCGCCGGCGGGGTACTCATATGCGTCCAAGACGGGTCTGGTCTTCGAGAAAAGCTCGGAGATGCCGGTGTTATCGAGTGTGAAGCTGGCCAGTGGCCTGACAGTGACGGTGGTTCCGGCCAAGCGGCTGAGCGCCAACCTCAAAATGCCGCCGAAAGGAGTGGCGCTTACCCACCCGTAGTCGAAGCCGATCCTGAGGAAGAGACGATGGAAGGGAGGGTTCCTTTAAGGGGACCCTCCCTTCGCGTGGCCGCAGATCGCCTGGCATATTATGGGAACGTGAGTACTGGACGCACGCCGGGTTTAAGCAAAGCGCAGCAACTGGAAAAGATGCAGCGCGACTGGGATGCGCGCGCCCGCGAAAACGCCCTGTATTACGTCGCGACGGGCAACTCCGAGTGGTCCGACGAAGAATTCTACGCCTCCGGCGAACAGGCGATCGCCGGGGACATTCTCACGGATATGACGAATATCTGTCAGGGTAAGGACCCCAAGGCCATGCGCGTCCTGGAGATCGGCTGCGGCGCCGGCCGGCTCACCAGGGCTCTCGCCAACGTATTCGGCGAAGTGCACGCCGTGGACGTCAGCGGAGAAATGATCGCCCGCGCGCGAAAGGCGTTGTCGGGCCATCCCAATGCGCACGTCTACCAGAATAATGGCTGCGATCTTACTGTGGTGCCGCCGTTGGCGTCAGGCAAGTCCAGAAAAGCATACTGGGCGCCGCGGTGGCTCGCCCGTATGGCGCCATCCAGCTGGAAAATCGAGTTCGACTTTGCGTATTCCAATATCGTCTTTCAGCACATCCCCAGCCGGGAAGTGATTGAGAACTACGTGCGCGAAGTTCACCGCCTGCTCCGTCCCGGAGCCCTGTTCAAGTTCCAGGTGCAGGGCTACCCGCTTGACCCGCAAGATCTCCACCCCGACGATACCTGGACTGGAGTTTCGTTCTCCGAGCCAGAGGCCTGCGCCATGGCCGAGCGCAACCGCTTCGAACCGCGTTATCGCCACGGCGCTGGAACCCAGAATTTTTGGCTGTGGTATTTCAAGAAGCCGTAGCGATCGCATCCGCGTCGATTGCCCGTCTGCGTCATATGCCCGCCTGGTCCTATGATGGAGGCGTGCTGCTTTGGCGTGCGTTGATCCTGACTCTGGTGATGGCCGCCGCTGCGCCCGCCCAGGGAATCATCGATTTCGAATCCGGAGGCTTGAAATACAAGGCTATGACGCGCGGCGGCGTCACCGTCATGTTTTCGGTGCTGCCTATGCGCATCCGGAACTACGCCGTCCTGCAGATGGCCATTTCCAACGGCGCCTCGGTTTCCTGGACCGTCGAGCCGGAAGATTGCACTTTCGAGAAGGCAGAAGGCCAGAAAATTCAGGCGCTGCCCGCCAAGACCGTGGTCAACACCCTATTCGAGAAGGCCGGACGCGGCGACGTGATCAAGCTGATCGCCGCATACGAGTCCAGCTTATTCAACAACGCCCAGATCCATTCCACAAACGGTTATGAAGCGCGGCGCCAGAACGCGTTCGCCGACATCGGATCGTCAAAATTAAAGGCTGCGGCAGCCGCCTCCGCGATTGCGCTGGTGACCACCAAGCTCGCGCCGGGACAATCCACCGATGGCGCAGTGTTTTATCCCAACCAGGGGAAGCCTCTCGGGAGCGGAAAATTAATCGTCAATATGGCGGGAGAAACCTTCGTTTTTCCGCTGGAAGACGCCCGGCCGACAGCGAATCCGCGCTCAGATCACTAACACTCGAACATCCCCTAGCGCAGCCTGCGCGGGAAGCCGAAGCTCCGTTCCGGGCTCTGCGAACTGCGTGCGCACGTAACCCAAGGCGGCGACTTTGCCGAGCCCGGGAGAGAACGCCGCACTCGCGATTTCACCGGCGTCGGCTTGGCCATCGGCCGATTTGAGCTTGCTGCCGGCTGCGGGTGCCTGGCGCAAGTCGACCTCAAGTCGGCGCAGCACGCGATGAATCTGCGCGCGGCTGCGCACACGTTCGACGATCTCCTGCCCTAGATAACAACCTTTGCTGAAATGCACGGCATGCAATTGTCCGGTTTCCTGCACCAGATAGCGTTCCGTGATTTCCTCGCCGTAACGCGGACGACCCTGCTCGATGCGAACCGTGCGTGCGTCATCCGGAGTGGCTTCCGCGATTCCCTCGGTGTCCAGGGCCGCTATCAGACCGCCTTTCTTCGCCGGGTTCAGAAAGACAAAAAAGCCGCCCGCTCCGGTGGAACTCACGCGCGCGACGATCATCCCGGACCAAGCCCGCGTCGCATAATCCACCTCTGGCACGGGCGCACCCAGGCGCTCCAGGATCGCGGCCGCCTGCGGCCCTTCAATGCCGATGGTTGCCATTTCTCCAGTCGCGTCTTCGAGCGTGACATCGTCGGCAATAATATAGCGGTCAATGTGATCGAACAGCTTCTGCCGGGTTTCCGGTTCGGTATCGAGGAGGAAACCATCCTCGCGGCAGAACACGTTCACGTCGCCCAGGATTCGGCCCTGCGCGTTCAGGAAGAAAGCGTAGCTACCATGGCCGGGCGTCAGGGATTTCACGTCCTGCGTGGTCATGGCGTGCAGCAGACGCGCCCGATCCTCACCCAGGACGCGAATCTTGCCGCGAGTGGAGAGGTCCAGCCACGCAGCGCTTTCGCGCAGCCCCTGGTAACCTTTGGTGACGGTGGCCGCTGCATCCATACTCCTACTGTATAATGAGGCCGCAACCGCGACCCTGCTCTGAACCAGATATGATTCACGAAATCCTGCCGGTTGGTCTGCTGCAATGCAATTGCTCCATCTTCGGCGACGAGCGGACGCGCGAAGCGATCGTGATCGACCCCGGGGATAACATTGAGGACATTCTTGCCATTCTAAAGAAGCACGCGCTGCGCGTGAAGGCGATCGTCATCACCCACGCCCACATCGACCACATCGGCGGCGCCGCCAGGCTCAAAGCGGCGACCGGCGCGCCGGTGCTGATGAACCAGGACGATCAGGAACTCTACGACCATCTGGACGTGCAGGCGTCCTGGCTGGGCATGGTGACACCCTCGCGTACCGCCATCGACGATGCGGCCCGGGACGGCGACGTGCTCGCGCTCGGTCCGGCGGAATTCCGGGTCTTGCACACTCCGGGCCACACCCAGGGCAGCATATCGCTGTGGATTCCCGCGGAAAACAAATTGATCGCGGGTGACACGCTCTTTCGCGACAGCATCGGACGCACCGATCTGCCGGGCGGAAACCCGCGCCAGATCCTGCGCTCGATCGAAGACAAACTGCTGGGCTTGCCAGAGGAAACTGTCGTAGTTCCGGGCCACGGACCGAATACAACGATCGGCCGCGAGAAGGAACGCAACCCATTCTTGCAAAACCTCTGATTCTTACAGGTCCTATGACTTCTTGCGCTGGATCTCGGCCATCACTGTCGCGACCAGTTCCTTAGCATCGGTCAGGCACTTGCTGATGATCTGGACATCCATGGCGGGCTTTCCCGGCTGCCGCGCGCTCTGACAGTAAACTCCATGTTGTCCCACCAGCACCAGCGCATCGGTCAACAGGTCGAGCGTCACCGCCAGGCGGCCGCGTTCGAGGCCCATGCGGAACTCATATTCTTCGAGCGCTTGCTTGCGATCTTCATAGACGGACATGTGTCTTCAGTATGCACCCCGAGATTCGGGCGCGGGGTCCGGGGGCCGCGCAGAGAACCGTGCAGAGAGCCGGGATACGCTTAGGAGGCTGCTGAAAAACTCGCTGACCGGTCATGGACCGGTCCCACTACGCTTCGTAATCGACTGATCCTTGGTGGGACAGGTTCATGACCTGTCGTTTTCGGAGCATGAGCGGCGAGTTTTTCTGCAACCTCTTAGGGAACGGTCCAGGTGCCGCGCTGCACCCATCCGGAATTGGTATTCGGCTCGTTAGCTTGCAGATATACCGACTTGGCGCCGCTGAAGCTCAGGAATACGACATTTATAGTGAACGAAACCGAATTGCCGGTGGTGGTCATCACCGTGTATCCCACCGCGCACTGCGAGTTGAACAGATTCGCCGATGACCCGGTCGGCTTGGTGCTCAGCGTGGTGGCCGCGTTGTTGTAGAGCCCGATGGTTCCAGCAGTCCGGTTGTAGACCAGAAAACAGGCATTCGTCAGGACAGAGGGGGCGCCAGCCGTGATCAGCATGGACATGCCTGTGATGTTGAATGGAGAGGCAGAATCGCTCACGGTAAATGTGAAATTGGGCGAGCTTCCCGATCCCAATGCCGGCACGACGGAATCGGCCGTGGGCGCTCCTCCGGTCACGGTCCATCCGCCAACGCTGATCCAGCCAGAGTTGATGCTGGTTTCCGCCGCCAGCAGGTAGATGTTCTTGGCGCCAAACCAAGCGGCATTGAAGCTGAGGTCCACCGTCACCACGATGGACGTGATTCCGATCACGACGGTGGTGTTCGCGCCGTTCAGGGTGCATTGTCCATTGGAAGCCACGGTGGCGGAGCCCGGCGTCACGGGAGTCGCGCCATTTGCGGGAATATCGTAGGCGAGCGACACCACATTTGCGGTTCGATCGTAAACCATACTGCACGCGTTAGCAGTGCTGAACGACGAGGCCAGCAGCATCGCCGTGCCGGTGAGGAAGCCCGCGCCTCCTTGATCCGACACCGTGAAACTGAAGCGCTGCGCCGCACCCGATCCTGCGCCCGGCACCACCGAATTCGCCACCGGCAGTCCGCCCGCCGCCACCAGATAAGTGCCGCGCAGCACCCACCCCGTGTTCAGCCCCGCGTCGGAACCGTACATGTAAATGTTTTTGGTTCCACTGAAGGGTCCCTTGAAGGAAAGCGCGAGAGTGATAATCTGCGAGAGTCCCGATGCCGCCGCCGTGACTGCACCGACCCGGCACTGGCTATTTTGCAGGAGCAATGGCGATGCCAGCACCTTCTGATCGGCGCCGGCCGCGTTATCCCACACCAGCGCGATGGTTCCGGCATTGCGGTCATATACCAAGTCGCAGGAATTGGTGACAGTGGCGCTGGTGGTGTTAAAAAGCATCGCCATGCCCACAAGATTCGATGCGCTTTGATTGTCGGAAAATACAAAGGTGAAAGTCTGGCTCCCGCCGCTGCCGCCGTTGGGAGACACTGAATCGGCCGAAGGCTGCGGCGGCGGAATGACCACGGTCCAGGTCCCGCGCGCGACCCATCCGGTGTTCGCGCCGGCGTCCGCGGCATACATATAGACCGAGTCGCTGCCGCCAAAGCCGGGCTGAAAGGTCAGTGAAATGTTGAGCGTCAGCGTGCTGCCCGCCAGACTGACGGAACTCCTTGCGCCATTCACGATGCACCGGCTATTCTGCTGGCTCCCGCCGCCGAAGGTCACCACTTGCGAACCGGTGGCGGGATCGTCGTTCGCCAAGCTCAATACCTGTGACACGGGGTTATAGGTAACGTAGCAGGCAAAGCCGGTGGAGGCGCTGGTATTGACCAGCAATGAGACCGCCGTAAGCACAACGGCACCTCCGCTATCGGAATATTGCGCCGAAAACACTGCGGCATTTCCGCTCCCGGAGGACGGCGTTACCGATACTGCCGAAGGAATCTGCGGCGGCGGAGCGCTCACTCCCAGGCGCGCCAGCCATCCCACGCTCCCTCCGTTGTTGGCTGCCTGGATCGGACCTGCCAGAGGCAGATTCAGCGAATTGGTCTGGCCTCCCAGGAACATATTGCCGCTGGCATCCACTGCCAAAGCATTGACGACATCCGAACCGCTTCCTCCAAACCAGGTTGAGAAACCCAAAGCGTTGCCGGCGGGATTCAGCCGCGCGACGAACCCGTCGTACAATCCTCCGAAAGCCGCCTGCGCCGGATTGCTCTGCGGAAAATCTCCCGAGGAAGTGTAGCCGGCTGCGTAAGCGTTGCCGGCACTGTCAATTCCAATGGCGCTGGCCCAGTCCAGATCCGCGCCCCCGAGGTAGGTACTATATGCCCACGCGCTGCCCGCCGCATTGATCTTGGTTACAAACGCGTCGGAGACTCCCTTGAAATTCACTTGAAAGGCGCCGCCGGTAACCGGGAAGTCGGCCGAGTTGGCAACGCCAGCCACGTAGGCATTGCCGCCGGCATCCACCGCGATCCCATTCGCTTCTTCCGGTGTGGCCGACCCGCTCCCTCCCAAATAGGTGCTGTACACCAAGGTTGTCCCGCTCGCGCTGAGCTTCGCGACGAACGCGTCCTGGCCGCCGTGATTGGTCGTCTGAATCGCGCCCGCCAGCGGGAAATTCGCGGAAAAAGTTCCGCCGGCGACGTAGGGGCTGCCGATCGAATCCACCGCGATCCCGCCCGCATGCTCATTCGCGGCGCCGCCCAGGAATGTACTGAATACATACGTTCCGTTCGAATTCAGTTTCGTGACGAAGACGTCGAAACCTCCTCCGATGACGCTTTGGAAGCCGCCGATCACAGGGAAGTCGGCGGACTGCGTATCGCCCGCGACATAGGCGTGCGCGGTGGCATCGACGGCAATGGCGGTGCCCAGATCGTAGGTCGTCCCGCCTAGATAGGTACTGAAGAGGAGAGCATTCCCTACGGCATTCAGTTTCAACACAAAGGCGCTTTTCGATCCGCCTAGCTTGGCGCGCACCGGCGCTAATAGCGGGAAATTCGAGGAGCTGGTCGCTCCGGTCACGTACGCTTCGCCGCTTGAATCCACCGCTATAGCCGCGGCCCGATCGTCACCGCGCCCTCCAATGTAGGTTGCATAAATCAGTCCGGCTCCCGAGGGACTCACCTTCACAACGAAGGCGTCAACGCCGCCCACATTGGCAGCCTGTTCGGCCAGCACAATGGGGAAGTTCAGAGCCTCGGTCCACCCCGCGGCGTAGAGGCTGCCGGCGCTGTCCAGCGCCACTCCCGTCACGGCCCCCAGTCCGGAGCCGCCCATGTAAGTTGCATATGAGATCGCGGGATCGATCACCAGCGGAAGCCCGCGATCATAGGAGTCCACTTCGAAGCCGGCGGTTCTCGCATCCAGCAGGCGGTAGCGGCCCGCTATGCTCACGCGGCCGGACTTGGCGTCCTGAAAGATTTCAGGTGCGTCCTCGATCAGATTCTCCGCATGCAGACGGCCTTGGGCATCGATCGAAAGATCCACTGAGTATTCGGTTTGAATGCTCTTGGGATCAGCGCCCGCCGCGACTCGGTACTCGGACTTGACCCGCCCATCGATCCCGGAGTAGATCAGGTCTATTCCGGGATAGAGATTGGCATAGCTGACCTTCCTGTGCGTGCGCAAGCCGGTGCGCCACTCGCTAGGATCTTGCCCCGCCAGAACGTTTGCGAAACCCATTGACTCGACGCCCTGCATTCGTGGAGCGTCATTGGCACCTTGAAATTTCGCACGCACCAGGCTGCCGCCGGCATGAAACTCCACGCCATCGGGCGTAAAAATCGCCGCGGTTCCCGGAACCTGAATCAGGAAGCGGCTGGGAGTATCTTCGATGAAAAAAAGAGGGACGGCGCGGAGCGACTCTTGCGAGCTGCTCGCTGCAAGACCAGAATCGCCTGCAAATGCCAGACCAATGGCGAATAAGCGGCTATAAAACCTCATCTGGTGGGATATCGTCCTGCTAGGTGAAATCGGGAGTTCCGATAAAACCTAGGCCCCGATGTAACGGGCGTATATGCTGCGGGCGACGCCCACGTCGGTGGTGCCCTTGATGATCGCGCGGCCATCGGGGAATACGGTCAACTCGTAGGGGTCCAGCGCGACCCGCAGGGCAAACTCATTGGCGCGCACCGCAGCCACGGCGCTTAATCGCGCGGCCAGCTCCGTCAGATCCAGCGGACGAGAGCGTTCATGAATCTGCACCGCGTTGCGCCCGCACAAGCTGATGGGCGCGCGCCTTGACCCATCCAGATAAACCAACTCGCGGCGCACGCAGCACGGACAGTTTGCATCGCGCGAGGGAGGCGCGAGCTGGCGGATGGTTCCGCTCCATACGTCAATCGTGGTCAGCCGAGCGGTCACTGCATCCGCGCCCCGCGCCAGTATCTTCAGCGCATCGGCCGCCTGCAGCGCCGCAATGGCGGCCGTGACCGGCGCCAGCACGCCCTCGGTTTCGCAAGTCGGTTGCACTCCCTGCGGGGCTTCTGGATAAACACACCGCAAACACGCCGTTACGCCCGGCAGGATGGCCAGTTTTATGCCGTAGCTGCCCACCGCTGCTCCGTAGATCCAGGGAATTCCACGATCCACCGCGGCATCGTTGATCAGGAAACGGGTCTCGAAATTGTCGGTGCCGTCGAGGAGCAGGTCGACGTCTTCGAACAGGTCGTCGACATTCGCTGCGGTGAGGTCGGCGACCATCGGTTCCACGATTACGTCCGAATTCACCCGGGCCAGCCGGCGCGCCGCCGCGACGGCTTTGGGCAGCGCCTCAGCGGCATCGGACTCCTCGAATAGGAACTGACGCTGCAGGTTGGACCATTCAACGAAATCGCGGTCGATGATACGCAGCCGGCCGACTCCCGCGCGCGCCATCGCCTCGGCCTGTACCGTTCCTAATGCTCCGCATCCGACGATGGCTACGGTAGCCGCGCGAATCCTGGCTTGGCCCTCCTCACCCAGCGGCGCGAAGCGTACTTGACGCGAGTAACGAGATTCGGCGTGGCGCATCGAACAATCGGGAGGCTCTTTGCGATCCCATATAGATGGTAGCAGCACGATTCGATCGTCCCCTCCGAAACCCGCAGCTAATAGTCTCGAACTTTTCGGAGCATACGCTATCATTGAGGAACGTGCGTCCGCCGGTATTGATGGTCCTGCCGCTGCTGCTCGGCGCCGTAGCGGCGTTGGCTCAAGATTCCGCGACCGGCGGCTCAGAAGCCTTCGAGGGCCGCATGATCGCGCGGATAGACTTTAGTCCTTCAGATCAGCCTCTCCCCCGCCCCGAACTGGACCGTTTGCTGCCTCTGCATGTCAGCAGTCCGCTCCGGCAAATTGACGTGCGGCAGGCTCTTCAAAAACTGTTTGATACCGGGCGCTTTTCCGATGTCTCCATCGACGCCGTGCTTCTGGGAGACGGGGTTGCGCTGCGTATTTCCACTGAACTGGCGTATTTCGTGGGCGGCGTCAGCTTTGATGGAGTGTCCGATCCGCCCAACCGCAACCAGCTTCTCACCGCCACCAAACTTGAACTGGGGACGCCCTTCGTCGAGTCCCAGATGTCGCAGGCGGTGGGAAATCTGCAGGAACGGCTGCGCGCCAACGGCCTGTATCGCGCCACCGTGCACTATGTTCTCGAACGCGACGCCATCACCGAGGAAGTTGGCGTGCATTTTCAGCTTGACACAGGCCCGCGTGCACGCTTCGACGGGGTACAGCTTAGCGGCAAGTTCGAGCGCCTCCCCAGCAAAATTATCCGCGCCACCCGCTACCGGCGCAGTATCGGGCCCATACAACTTCCGGGCTGGAGTCAGGCCACCGAAGAACGTGTACAAACCGGTGTCGAACGTGTGCGCCGGGATTTCCAGAATCAAAACCGTCTGCAGGTGAAAGTTTCGCTGGACAAATTGGAGTATCACGACAAGACCAATACCGTTACGCCCGTCTTGATTATCGACAACGGTCCATTAATCCAGGTGTCCACCATTGGCGCCAAGGTTTCGCAGGGGCGCCTGCGTCAATTGATTCCCATCTATCAGGAGCGGGCGGTCGATCGCGGACTGCTGCTCGAAGGCAGCCGCAATCTGGTGGACTACTTCCAGTCGCAAGGCTACTTCGATGCGGCGGTGGACTTTAGCGAAGAGTCGCCGGAGCCCGGCGTGCAGCAGATTGATTATGCCGTGACGCGCAACACGCGGCACCGGTTGGTCGGCATCGAAATCACCGGCAACCATTTTTTCGATGTGGCCACGATTCGCGAACGGTTGTCGGTCCGCCAAGCCGGCCTGCTGCGCAATCGTTACGGGCGTTACTCCCGCAAGTTGCGTGACAGCGACCGGGACTCCATCCTCGACCTGTATCGCTCCAACGGATTCCGCGACGTGCAGGTCGCCGCCACTACGCTCGATGACTACCGGGGCCACCAGGATGACCTGGGCGTCCGCTATGAAATCGAAGAGGGCAAGCAATGGACCGTCAACCAATTGATGCTCGAAGGTGTGAGCGAGGGCGACGCCGCCTATCTGCGCACGATCATCCAGTCGAGTGAGGGACAAGCTTTTAGCGAGGCCAGTATCGCGGCGGACCGCGATGCGATTCTGGCCTATTTTTTCAACAACGGTTACTCGGAGGCCGCTTTCGATTGGTCGCAGACTTCCTCCGATATCGCAAATCGCGCGAATTTGCACTACACCATCCGGCTGGGCCAGCGCGAGTTCGTTCGCGATCTGCTGGTGCGGGGCCTTGAAACCACCCGGCCTAACGTGGTTCGCAGCCGCATTCTCATTCATCCCGGAGACCCTATCTCGCAGAGCCGCATCGGCGAAACCCAGCAGAAGCTCTACGACCTGGGAATCTTCGCCAAGGTACAGACCGCGCTCCAGAATCCCGACGGCGCCGAGGAAAGCAAGTACGTGCTGTTTCAGTTGGACGAGGCCGCCAGATACTCTTTCAATATTGGAGTGGGAGCGGAACTGGGGCGGATCGGCGGGGGCGTTACCACCTTTGACGCCCCAGCGGGTGCTCCCGGGTTCAGTCCACGGCTTACCGGGGGAATCAGCCGCCTGAATTTCCTTGGCCTGGCTCAAACGCTCAGCCTGCAGGGCCTCGTTTCTACATTCCAGCAGCGCGGTGTGCTCAGTTATGTGATGCGAGAGTTTACCGGCAACCAGAATCTCACGCTGACCCTTTCCGGGTTGTTCGACAATTCGACCGACATTCGCACCTTCGCGGCGCAGCGGGCCGAGGCAGCCGTGCAGTTGGCCCAGCGCCTGTCGCGAGCCAACAGCTTGCAGTACCGTTTTGCTTTTCGTCATGTAATCGTCAGCGACCCGAAAATCGAACCACAACTGATTCCCCTGCTGGCGCAGCCGGTGCGTGTAGGGTTGCTGTCCGTTTCCTACATCCATGACCGCCGCGATAATCCCACCGAATCGCGCCGCGGCGTCTATAACACCGTGGATGTGGGCGTCGCCCTGCCGCAGTTCGCCTCGCAAACCGACTACTCACGGCTGGTGTTGCGCAATTCCACTTATCACCCGTTGAGCCGCAGCGTGGTGCTAGCGAGGACTCTGCAGTTCGGTTACATCCAGCGCCTGGGCGGCGTACCCATTATTCCGCTGGGAGAACGCTTCTTCGGTGGCGGCGCTTCTTCGCAACGCGCCTTCCCGGACAATCAGGCCGGACCGCGCGATACCGAAACCGGATTTCCCGTGGGAGGCAATGCGCTCCTGTTCCATTCCACCGAGCTGCGTTTCCCGCTTATCGGGGACAATATAGGCGGCGTGTTCTTTCACGACATGGGCAACATCTATTCCGACATTAACCAGATCAGTTTCGGTTTCCGTCAAGGTTCCTATCAGAACTTCAACTACATGGTGCAGGCCGTCGGTTTTGGCATCCGTTATAAAACTCCGGTAGGCCCGGTTCGCCTCGACTTCAGTTACAGCCCCAATTCCCCGCGCTTTGTAGGATTCAGCGGAACCCGCGATCAGTTGCTGTTGTGCAATCCGAATGATCCGGTCCACAGCCCCGATTACTGCGTGGGTGTGCCCCAACGCATCAATACTTTTCAATTCCACTTCTCGCTGGGGCAAACATTCTGATGCAGCCGCGCACCCCCATCGCCGTCATGGAATACCTGGTTGTGCCATGCTTGGCCATGCTGGGTGCGCTTTGCGCGGCGCCATTCGTCCGCGGCGGCACGCTTGACCGCATCGCGGTCACAGTGGGCCGGCACGTGATCTCCGAACAGGAGATTGTGCAGGATATCCGCCTCTCCGCTTTTATCGATAGCAGGCAGCCCGTCTTCAGCGCGGAACAGAAGCGCAAGACCGCCGACCGTCTGATCGATCAATATCTGGTGCTGCAGGACGCCGCATTAACCCGAACGCCATTGCCGTCAGATGCGGATGTCACCGCCCTGCTGGGGCCCATCAAGGCTCGTTATGCGTCGGATCAGGAATACCGCAGCGCCCTCGCCCAAGCCCGGGTCACGGATGCGGAATTGGCGGCACACTTATTGGCGGGCCTGCGGATGTTGCGCTATACCGATCTCCGCTTCCGTCCCGAAGTGGATATCTCCGAGGATGCCTTGCACGCTTATTACGATAAGCTGGCTGCCAGCGCCGGCAACTCCCCCGCGCGTCCGACCTTCGAGGCCAGCCGTGACGATATCCAAAGAGTGCTGACCGAACAGCAGACCATGCAGGCCCTCGATCGCTGGCTGAGCATGGCGCGCGGAGAGACCTCGATCGTTTACCATGAGGCGGCGTTCAAATGACGCGCGCCCGTCATTTAACGCTCCAATGCCTGGCGGCGGCCGCCATATTGCTGCTGGTCTGTACCATCGCCGCGCTGCTGGTGGTACGCAGCGGGTGGTTCCGTGAGTTGGTGCGACAGAGAATTGTAGCGGAAATTGAGGCGGCCACCGGCGGACGGGTCGAAGTCGGCAACTTTTCGTTCAAGTGGGAGACGCTGACGGCGAAGATTTCACCGCTGGTTCTGCACGGGACCGAACCGGGTTCGGAGGCCCCGCTTTTGCGGGTCGAATCCGTGAGCGTTGGCCTGCGTGTTATTTCCATGCTGGAGCGCAAAGTCGATCTGGCCTCGGTAACTGTGGATCGGCCCTGGCTGCGCATCGTGATTTATCCTGACGGCTCCAACAACTTGCCCACTCCGCCGGGCCGCAGCAATGGCAAGAACTGGGCCGAGAATCTGGTGGATCTGGCCGTGCGCCGCTATGCGGTAACCGGCGGCATGGCGGACATCGATATTCGCCAGATCCCACTCGCTTTCAGCGGCGAGGATCTGCGTGTGCAAATGACGCGCGATACGGCCGCCGCGCGTTATCGTGGCAACATTGCTTCCCGGCGACTGCGTGTGGCGTCGGATATTATGGCTCCGGCGGAAGCCGACTTGGCCGGCGCGTTTACGCTTGACGCCTCGCGTCTGACGCTGTCTCCGGTGCATATCGGTGTCGGCGGTTCGCGCATCGAGCTGACCGGTTCGCTCACCAATCTGCGCGCTCCGCAGGGCGCCTTCAAAACTACCGCCGCCATTGCGGTGCGGGACGCCGTGTCGCTGTTCTCGTTGCCCATCGCGGCGGCAGGTTCAGCGAACTTCGATGGCGATGTGGCGTTTTCTTTCGCCGGAGGCTTCGACTATACGCTCGCCGGGAAGATCAACGGCCGCGAGCTCGGATATTCGCGAGACCGCTTGCGAATCCAGAACGCTGCGGCGAGCGCCGCACTGCGCATGACGCCAGAACTGCTCAGCCTGCGCGGGATCAACGCCGCGGCCCTGGGCGGGACTCTCACCGGCGAAGCTGACTTGGGCCGCTGGAAGAATTTTCATTTCAAAGGAAACTTTGACGGTCTCGCCGTGCGAGACGTTTTGGCCGTGCTGACGCCGAGGCCAATCCCCTGGAACGGGGCGCTTGCCGGCAGTCTGGAAGTGGACACCGTGGTGAGACAACCTGGCTCCAAAGTCCACGCCGTCGCTGCGATCACGCCCGCCGGGAATGGTGAACCCATCCAGGGTCAGGTCGACCTTCGCTACGACCAGCAAGCCGGGACCGTCAGCTTTGGCGATTCGCGCGTCGCGACGCCGGCCACCAGCGTGATCTTGTCCGGAACGCTGGGGCAGAACCTGGACCTTCGTGCCCGCTCGACAAACCTGGATGACGTGCTTGCCGCGCTGGCGCTGTTGGGTGACGGCGCGCCCACCAGTTTGCCACTCCAGCTCGATCGCACCAAGCAGGGCGAAGCAGCGGTGGTCGGCACCGTAAGCGGAAATCTGAGCGATCCGCAATTTCGCGGGCAAGCTACTGTCACCAATGCCAGTATTGAAGGCCACGGTTTCGATCGTTTCAGCTCTGACCTCACTGCCTCACGGCAGTCGGTAGCGCTGCAGCATCTAACGCTTTCACGCGGCCAGACAGAGATCACAGGGGACGCCGCGATCATCGCCGCAAACGGGGCCGTAAACGGGGCTAGCGGCGGGGCCATCAACAACTCCATTAACGGCAATTTCATGGATGGCCCTCTGGCCGCGCAATTGAGCGTCAAGAACCTGCGGGTGGCTCCCACTGCCCGCGAATTCGGGATTGCCACCGTGGCCAGCGTCGATGCCGACGCCCTGGCGTCCGCCACCGTCCATCTTTCCGGGACGGCGCGCCGCCCGCAAGCCGATATCGTGCTCGATGCCACCCAGGCAACCGCTTTTGGCGAACGGTTCGAGCGGGTCCGCGCGGACCTGCGCTATACCCCCCAATCGCTGGTATTCACGGCAGGCCAAGCCGACCTCGGCTCGGGCAAACTGCTGTTCTCCGGCTCCTACGTGCCCCAAAACGGAGACATTCACAACGGCAATCTTCACGTGGACGTCACCGCTCAGGCCCTGACAGCGTCGCGCATCGCAGAACTGCATCGTCTCGAACCAAGCGCGGAAGCCCGTCTCGATGCCAAAGCCACGGTTGAGATGCGCATCGAGCGCGGCGCGCTGCAGTTGCGCTCCATCAGCGGCGAAGCCTCCGCGCGCGGCGTGACTCTGGACCAGCAAAAACTCGGCGATGTGAACCTGACTGCCGCGACCAGCGGGAATGAATTGACGCTTCAGGCCAAAGCGCAAACGCGCGGGACTACGCTCCAAGGCCAAGGCAAGTGGAGTCTGGAGGGCGATTATCCCGGTTCCGGCACTCTGCGTTTCTCGCGGCTCAGCGTGGCGACATTGCACGACCTGGTGATGTTGCGGGGGACCGCCGCCCAAAAAGCCGCGGCGCCCCCATTCGAAGGCTCCCTAGAGGGCGGCGCCACCGTGAATGTGGCTCTGCGGAACCCGCGGAATTTTCGCGCGGACGTGAAGATCGATACCTTGCAGCTCGACGCCAAACCGGGGCAATCGCTGCGCCTGGACGTGCAGACTCAGGACATCCGGATTCGCAATACGCAGCCTATTCTAGTGACGGTATCGGCGCAGGAAGCCCGCATCGACTCGGCTCACTTCACCGCTCGCGACACCAATCTCGAAGCGACCGGCGTCATTCCGTTCGATGGCTCCGGAGGTGCAAATCTTGCCATTAAGGGCAGCGTGAATCTGGCGGAGCTTCAACTGTTCAATGCGGATCTGCTCGCGCGGGGAACCGCCACCGTCAATGCTACTGTCCGCGGCTCCTTGCGCGATCCACAAATGAACGGCCGCATGGAGTTCAAAAACGCGTCGCTCTATATGAACGATGTGCCCAACGGAATCGACAATGCCAGCGGAGCGATCCTGTTCAATCGCAACCGGGCCACCATTGAAACTTTGACTGCGGAAACCGGCGGCGGGCGGATCTCCTTCCGGGGCTTTCTGGAATTTGGCGGCACCCTAATCTATCGCCTGCAGGCCGACGTGAACCAAGTCCGTGTGCGTTATCCCGAAGACGTCAGTTTCACCTCTGACGCGCAGCTCGCGCTGAACGGCACCTCCGAAGCGAGCACGCTTTCAGGCACGGTCACGCTCAACCGCGCAGCCATCAGCGCCGGAGCGGATCTCGCGCGGCTGCTGGCGGAAGCATCCAAGCCCTCGCCCGCGCCGCCGAATCCCAACGAGTATCTGCGCGGGATGCGCTTTGACGTGCGGCTGGAAAGCGCCCCCCTATTTGAGCTGGAAACGTCGCTCACGCGTAACGTGCAAACCGAAGTGGATCTGCGCCTGCACGGCACGCCGCTAGTCCCGGCGCTGCTCGGGACCATTACCGTTAACCGCGGCGAAGTCCAGATTTTTGGCAATCGATATACCGTTAACCGCGGCGATATCCGCTTCCTGAATCCTATAAAAATCGAGCCGATCCTTGATCTGGACCTCGAAACCCGCACCCGCGGTATCACGGTGAACGTAACTGTTTCCGGCTCGCCGGAGCGTCTGGCCGTCAACTACAGTTCCGATCCACCGTTGCAATCGAACGAGATCATTGCACTTCTGGCAGTGGGCCGCGATCCTACATCCAACCAGGTGGGTGGGCAGCTTGCGAGCGCAAATGCATCCTTCGGCAATGCAGGCAGCCTGCTGGGAGAAGCCGTTTCCCAGCAACTCTCCAATCGCCTGCAGCGCTTCTTCGGCGCGAGCCGCGTTAAGATCGATCCGACCCTCGACGCCGACAATAACCTGCCGGCAGCGCGCCTGACACTGGAGCAGCAGATCTCGCGCGATATCACGTTGACCTATATCACTAACCTGAACCGCACCCAGGAGCAGACCGTGCGCATCCAGTGGGACTTCAACCGGCAGTGGTCCGCGGTCGCCGTGCGCGATACCAATGGACTGTTCGGGATTGACTTCCTCTACAGGAAGAGACTTAAGTAAAAGATCCAGGGTGGGACTTCGAGCAAACGGAAGCATCGCCGCCACGCGTGGGGTTCACGCCCCGTCAATTCGGCCTGCCCCGACCTCGGCGATCAACTCCAGAATTCGCGCTCCAAAGCGCTCCGCCTTGCGTTCTCCGATCCCGGGTACTTCGAGCAATTCCGTCATACCCCGGGGGCGCTGACGGCACAGTGCATCGATCGTGGCATCGTGCAGAATCACGTAGGGCGGCATTCCTTGCAGTTTGGCTAACTCCCGCCGCCATCCGCGCAGCCTCTCGCGGAGGTCATCCTTGACGGCATCCGGCGCGGCCTGTGACACCGCTGCCGCGGCGGCTTTAGCGATCGGGGCGGGCGCTGCGGCGGTCTTTGCTCTCTGGACCGGCGTGTATTTCCGAGTCGTCCATTCCAGCGTGACGCCGCATACATCGCAAGCTCCGCACGTTTCCCAGCGCGGCGTCTCGCCGAAATGCAAGCAGATCTGGCGGTGGCGGCAACGCGGTTGCTCCACAAAACGGCGCAGCGTGTGGTAACGCTGCCAGGCGCGCTCGCGTTCGGCGGGGTCCTGCAACTGTTGGACGAAATGCGTGAGCAAACCAATATCCCGCTTCTGCCAGAGCAGCACGCAATCGGCCGGTTCGCCGTCCCTTCCGGCGCGGCCCGCCTCCTGGTAAAACTGCTCGATGGTTTTGGGCAGCGCCAGATGAATCACCGCGCGGGTAGCCGGTTGATTGATTCCCAAGCCGAACGCCAGCGTACCCACCAGCACCCGCTTTTCTCCGGACATCCACAATTCCTGATGCTTCTGCCGCAGCCCCGCGTCCATCTTGCCGTGATAGGGAACGATGGGCACGCCTTGGCTCCCCAGTCGTGCGGCGATCGATTCCACCGATTTGATGGTTGGCGCGTACAGGATGACGTTGCCTTCGCGATACCAATCGAGCGCCGCAGCAAGCAATGAATCCTGCTGCCGCGGCGCGCATTCGTGTACCACGTAACGCAAATTGGGCCGGTAAAAGCTGCTCACAGAGAGGACTGGGTCGCGCAACCCTAACTGCGCCAGAATATCGTGGCGCACCACGCGCGTCGCGCTGGCGGTAAAAGCCGCGATGGGCACCGCCGGGAAACGCTCCCGCAGAATTCCCAGTTGGCGATATTCCGGGCGGAACTCGTGCCCCCATTCCGAAATACAGTGGGCTTCGTCGATGGCGAAGAAGGCCAGCGGCACTTGCTTGAGCCACGCCAGCATATTTTCCTGAACGATGCGTTCGGGCGACACGTAAAGCAACTGCAACGCGCCTGATTCCGCCTGCCGCCGCACATCGCGCGCGCCTTCGTAGTCCAGCGTGCTGTTGAGGAACGCCGCGTTCACGCCGATCTCGCGCATGCTGGCCGCTTGATCCTGCATCAAGGCGATCAGCGGGCTCACCACCACCGCGGTCCGCTGCAGAACCACCGCGGGAAGCTGGTAGCATAGCGACTTTCCGCCACCCGTGGGCATCACGACGGCGACGTCGCGTCCGCCCAGGATGGCCTCGACGATGGCCTCCTGCCGCGCGCGGAATTCCGAATAACCCCAGTGCTTCTTAAGGAGCGCCCGCAGATCGGAGGACACCGGGATCTACTTCTTTCCGAGATGCAGCGCCACCGCGCCAAAGGTCAAACGCTCGAATTCGACGCCGGAAAATCCCGCGGAGCGCATCTGCTCGGCGAGTCCTTCCGCGCCGGGAAACTTTTTGATCGACTCCGGGAGATACGTATAGGCGTCACGCGAGCCCGAAATCATTCCCCCTACCCACGGCAGCACACGCGTCGAAAAGAATCCATATGGTCCGGCGAACAGGCGATTGGTGGGCTGCGAAAATTCCAGGATCGCCAGCGTTCCGCCGGGCTTCAGCACGCGCGCGAGCTCGTCCAACCCATGACGATAGTTGGTGAGATTACGGAATCCGAAGGCAACCGTGATCAGGTCGAGCGAATCCGAGGCCAGCGGCAGCGCCAGAGCGTCCGCCTCGAACAGCGGCGAGCGCAGTTTGTGCGCTGCGATCTTGCGCTGCGCTTCGATCAGCATGGGATGGCAGAAGTCGCTGCCAAATATTGTGAGACCTCTGCGCGCCGCAGCCAGCGACAGCAAAACGTCACCCGTGCCGCAGCACAGATCCAGAACTTTCGCGTCCGGCCGCGACAGCACATCGGCCACGCGCTCGACTGTGTGAGCACGCCAGCGCCTGTCCAGATTGAAGGAGAGCAGATGGTTGAGCAGGTCATAGCGCGCCGCCACGCGACCGAACATCCCGCGCACCCAGCGCGACGCCGCTTCTTCGCCGGTGATCCCCTTGGGCGTGGTGCCTGTCGCCGGTGTCATGAGTTGAGCGCCACTTCGATGGCGTCCATGACCGCGCGATCGTCAACTCCTGTAACCACTTTCACCTCGCCGATCTTCACCGGCAGCACGAAGTGGACCTTGCCCTGCACGGTTTTCTTGTCCGCCGCCAGACGCTCGTACAAGCTCGACGCCGAGATGCCCGCCAGGGTCGGGATCGGTCCGTAGCTGCGAATTATCGAATGAATACGCACGGCTTCGGATGGCGCCAGTTGGACCACGCGCTCCGCCAGAGCCGTCGCGGCCTGCATGCCGAAAGCTACCGCCTCGCCATGCAGGAAGCGCTGGTACTGGGTAGCGGCTTCGAGCGCGTGTCCCACGGTGTGACCGAAGTTCAGGATGCGCCGCAGATCGCCTTCGCGCTCGTCCGCGGTCACCACTTCGGCCTTGATGCGCACCGCACCCGCGATGATGCGATCGACTGTCTCCGGTTCCTGGGCAAACACGCGATCGGCGCGGTCCGCCAGCACACGGAACAATTCGGCATCGCGGATCACGCCGCACTTGATGATCTCGTACAAGCCTGCGCGGTACTCGCGCTCCGGCAGCGTGCGCAGCACGTCGGGGTCGATCAGCACCACCAGTGGCTGATGAAAACTTCCCACCAGATTCTTGCCCGAAACCAGGTTCACCCCGGTCTTGCCGCCCACAGCGGCGTCCACCTGCGCCAGCAGCGTGGTGGGGATCTGGATCACCGGAATGCCGCGCATAAACACCGCCGCCAGGAACCCGGCCACATCGGTCACGATGCCGCCGCCGAAGGCCACTACTACACTCGAACGGTCTCCGCCGCCGGCCATCATCTGCTCGGCTAGAGTCTCAACTTCGGCTATCTTTTTGCGAGGTTCGCCGCCCGGAAAGAACAACACCTGGTGCGTCCGCCCCGCTAGGGTCCGTTCCAGCTTCGCCCCGTAGAGTTCCCAAACGTCGGTGGTGGTCACGACAAAAATCTTGCCCGCGCGCTCCGGCAGGAACTCGGCAACGCGCGTCAGCGAGCCTCGCTCAACGATGGCATCATAGGCGCGCTGCGGCGTTTCCACGCGAAAACCGGGCATACGTTCGTTGTACCATGGGCGTGTTGCCCCAGGCCGTCTATCCTCTATTCTTAGCTTTCTTTTTCGTTGCGGCTCCGTTGAAGGAAACCAGTCCTGCCACGGTTCTGTGGACCGCTCCCGCCATCCTGCTCGCGGCGCTGATGATCGCCTGGGCCGCGGAATCCGCGCAGTATTTCGTGGCGCAGGG
>Ga0105239_10002804_pt1 | contig 21781 bp, 17 predicted proteins | sample KBSC44metaG_FD_92761 | JGI IMG/M metagenome (GOLD analysis project Ga0105239, IMG submission 92761) | Corn rhizosphere microbial communities from Kellogg Biological Station, Michigan, USA - KBS C4-4 metaG | ecosystem: Host-associated > Plants > Roots > Rhizosphere > Soil | place: Michigan, USA... | reverse complement strand
TGGGACATCCGACCGCCATCTCCGCTGCCGGGGGGCGCTTCGCCACAGAGAGCATGGCGGATGTTCCCGATACCCTGGAAGTGACCTGGGAGTTTCCGGAGATGGTGATGACCTGGAGCATGGAGCAGGCGAACGCGTTCAACTTCGGCGTCGGCAAGGCCGGCGGCGGACGGCGCCTTGGGATCGTCTTTCAGGGGAAAGAGGGCACGCTGCTCGCCAACTACGGCCTGTGCCAGGTGTTCGATGCGGCGGGCAACGAGGTCTCCGGCAAAGAGTACCCGGTCGCGGCTCCGCCTTCGCCTGGGCACGAGCGCGAGTTCATCAACAGTATAAAGACGCGCGAGGAGTGTTCGTGCAGTTTCGCCAGACATCTCCCCATGCACACCGCGCTCAACCTCGCCCACCTCTCTCTGGAATTGGGCCGCAAACTGCGCTGGGATCCCGAAAAATGGGAGGTGACCGGAGACCCGGAAGCCACCGCTCGGCTCACCCCGGAGTATCGCGCTCCGTGGAAACTCCCTCTCTAACGCTTCTCCTCGTTTCCGTCCCTCGGCGATGGGGTCATTAATGACCCCATCGCCGTCTCCTTTTGCTCCGATGATCGGTTCCGAGCAGGCATTAGTTACCCTCTGTTATTTGTTGTTGCAACTTAATAAAAGCTGGAATTCACTCATGTCGAACATTGACATGATGCCGATACGTGTGATATAGTATGCTATCTGATGCGTGGATAGAGACAAAAAAACGCTGGGTTCACGCCTGACCGAGCGCCCAAAGAGACAGAAAAGAGATTCTTTTCTGCATGCGAACATTGGCGTCGGTAAAGTCGTCTATCTATTTAAGGACTCTTTAACACAATGAAACGTCTACACATGACCGTTGGAGCGTTTGCGCTCTCCTGTCTCGGGCTCAGCCTTTTTGCCGGATGTGGGCCTCATGAGAAGACCCTCTCACCGGACGAACTAAAGCAAAAACAGGCGGAGTCGCTGAGCAAAGAGGGTGGGAGCAACGCCGCTTCGACCCCTGCGTCTCAGGCGAGTGAAGTGGGCGGCAATCCCTCAGACAAACACTAGGCTACTGAGTTTCACTCCTTCCATTGGAGTTCTTCGGACTTCTCAGAGGTGCGCTTCCAAATCTGCCATTTGCAGCCCAACATCGTACCCCATTCGAAAATCAGCTTTGTCGCGGCATCAAGGAGGAGGCTGCTTTACTCCTCTTCCGCTGCTTCAACTTTGACGTCTGTGGAGACGTCTCTCTAGGTCAAAGTGTATTCAAACGCACTTTTACCGTCTCTTCATCATCCTGCATTCTTGTACCTACGTCTGGTTAAACGGTCGCCATTGAGAACATCCACAGGTTCTACAAGGGCCGCCAAGGAGAAAAGATCTTGAAATCCGTATCGGTGCGCAAGGGTTTTACCCTGATCGAACTGCTCGTCGTCATCGCCATCATCGCGATCCTCGCCGCTATCCTGTTCCCTGTGTTTGCCCAGGCCCGTGAAAAGGCCCGCGCGATCTCCTGTGTCTCCAACCTCAAGCAGATCGGCCTCTCCTGGTCGATGTATACTCAGGACTACGATGAGACCGTCGTTCCCTACTCTGTCGGCGGCGGTTCCACCACCTCGGCTTTCCCGTGGACCTTTGTCTTGCAGCCGTATATCAAGAACTATCAGGTCTACAAGTGCCCTGATTCCCAGTATGCGATCGGCTACACCTACAACGCCAATATTGCCCGGTCGGATGGCTACAACCTTTCCGGTCCCCGCGCGCTGGCCGGCATTCAACTTCCGGCGGCCACGCCGGTCTTTATCGACGGCAACGGTATTTCCGGTCCCCAGGCATCCAGCAACCCGCCTGCCGGCTTTTCAGGTTGGGTCTATCCTTCGAACCAGGCGCTGGCGTTCTTCATCAACGGCACCAACTTTGCCGGCGGCCGCTTCCTCAACGACCTGACCCAGAGCCAGAACGCCACGCTCACCTTCGGCGGCTGGTCCAGTTCGGCTACTGTTTCCGCTGCTCAGGGTACCGGAGCGAACAATCCCGGTGGCACCGCTGCCACCCGCCACTCCAGCGGCGCGAACTACTCCTTCTCCGACGGCCACGTAAAGTTCATGCGGGCTCCGGATGTGAACAATGCGGGCAATCCGGCTGTCGCCGGTTTGAACTACATGGGTGATGGTCAGGTCGGCCCCGGCGCGGGCGGCATCGCGCTCTAAGTCGGTCTCATTCCGCGGACTGCTTCGTTGAGAGGGCGGGGTCGGCAATGCCGACCCCGCCTTCCGCACGTTTCCCGTCCTCCCCACCGGTAACCTCACCGCTTTTCTGCCCCGCTGCCCTGGCCCTATTGCTCGTTCCTCCCCTCATTTCTGCCGTTTTCTGCCAAAAACCCGTCCGAATGCAGGATTCCGGCAGGAATTGATCTAATGTGAAGTCTCAAACAGAACTGTCGCGGCACTGTTTACGTTCGGGAGGTAATAACACGATGGTGTTCTCACTGTTTCGGCGTCGCCGCGACCGGGGTCTGTTGTTGCTTGCGCTATTCGCCTCAGGCTGCATCCGCGCGTCCGCGGATGTTTCCACTCCTCTGCACGTCGCCCCGCATTCGGTGCTTCGAACCGCCTGCAAAAGCGTGGTCCGCGCCGATTCCACCAGTTTCATTCGTCAGTTCGCCAAAGACGATCCGCGCACCCTGATCATCGTCTCCGGACCACAGGCCGCATCGATCGCCAAAACACTGTTCGACGACATCACCACCCATCACGACTACAAGGCGCGCCAGGGAGAGGACAAGGTCGTCATTCTGACTCTCGATCAGGCGGAGCAGGCGGCGCAGGACCCGAAGTTCAACGACAATACGCGGATCTTTCTGCTGGCGGCCAAAGAGTTGAAGGGCAGCCTCTCCCCGATGCTGGCGCGCGCCTGTCCGGTGGATCCTTCCCAACTTCCTGCGGGCAGCGGCACCGTGACGAGTCGCAATCTCAACTCGCGCGCCGGACATCTGGCCTTCTCGATGGCCGTCGTCGCTCCGGATGCGGAACGCCTCCAGACCATGATGGGCGCGTTCGCCCAACCGTATGCCGACTATAAGGGCATGCTCCCTCCGATCAGCGATAAGTTCGAGACCTATCGACTGGCGATCTTCAGCTCCGAGGCGGATCGCGAGGTCGTGGAGAAATGGGGACGTCTCGACCTCAAAGGGAACCCCAAAGGCGATCCCAAAAACGTCTGGACGAAATACGACTGGTATCCTCTCTCCGCCTACGCTACGCTCACCCCGGAGCAGCGCGACGAACGCCATCTCATCTTCTTTTTGAATCGCGGTGACACGCAGCAGGTCGTTCCGGAGCCCGCGCAAGCGCTGCTCAAGGATCAACGCATCGGCGATCTCACCAGCGTCGTCCTGAAGGGCAACGGCCCGAATGGGCTGACCTGCGCCGTCTTCTCGACCCCCTCCGACCTGATTCTGCAGAGCCGCGCCGGGAAGTACGTCCGTTTCGATCTGATTCCGGACGCCCCTCTCCTTGAAGACGTGACCGATCTCCGCGCGATCGACCGCTCGATCTTTCTCGTACATGGCCCTGGAGTGAAACTGACCCCGGACGATGCCGACGCGATACGCTCGGAAACGGTGCAGTCGATGCGGAAGGACCTCAAGGTTCCCGTCGAAGCGCCGGGAGCGCAGTTCGACGCCTTGCAGAAAAGCATCGTGTTCCAGGATCTGCCGGGCGCGATCGAGACAGCGCAGCGCATACGCGAAAAGAGCGGCGTCCGCTTTGTCTGGCTCTTCCAGGTGACGGAGTTCGGCGGCAAGACCAGCTATATGCCCACGCAAAAGCTGGTGTCACCTCCTCCACCCACCTTTGCGATAGCCCACCCGGAGGATAAGGAGCCGGTAGAACCCACGCTGGATGCCTTTGCCGGACGAGGCAAGAAGGAGCAGTACGAGAAGGACAAGGCGGCCTGGCAGCCTCTGCACGATGCCTGGCTCAAACGCAAAGTCGGCTATGACAAAGCCTGCGACAACCTCTTCCTCTGTACCTGGGAGTGCAAGATCGAAAAGGAGAGCGTTGCGAACGTGCAGGGCGTTTTGCGGCTGATCGATCTGGAGCATCCCAATACACCGCTCTGGGAGAAGGCGTGCAAAGGTCGCCGCGCCGCCCATGCTGAGGTTACCAGCCGCAACGTGCAGGTACGCGGCACGAAGAACCAGCCCGCGCCTCTGCCCTGCCCGCCCAACGACGACTCCTGCCCGACGAATCTGGTCCAGTCCGCGGGGATCGGCGCCGGCGCCGGGGGCCTCTTCTTCCTCCAGGCAAGCGCCTTCCTCCCGGATGGCAAACCGCTTCAGGCTCAGCAGGAGCAAGCGCCGACAAAGGCTCCCGCCGATCCGCCCCTCGCCACGGCCTCCGGCGCGAAAGTGGCCTATGTGGACGACAGCAGCGTCACGCTGAAGGTCGATCCCGGCGCGGGTATCAAGAAGGGCTTCTGGGTAGACATCCCCCTCACGGTGATCGATATTCCGGACCCGGACAATCCCGGCAAGATCCTCTCGCACAAAGTGGTGGAAAAAGTGATCGTGCGCGTCGTCTCGCTCCACGACAACGTCGCCGAATGCATCCCCGTCTCCGACAAAGAGAAGGCCAAACTCAAACGCGTCAAAACCGGAATGACCATCAGCGACTCCTACACCCCACCCGACCCCAAAGACGCTCCTTAACTGTCTGAACCGGGATTAAAGGGATGAAGGGATGGACTATGATTTTCAATCTGTCCATCCTTTTGCATCCCGAAAATCATCCCAATCCCTTACAGCAGATGCGATACAGGGAAGAACAGGATCGCTGACGGACTGAAAATCATAGTTAATCCCCTAATCCCTTTAATCCCGGTTCAGACAAGAAATGCCTGTGATGGCTTCATGTCCACGTGTGGGCATATAATTCGGAGTTTAGGGACGCCTTTCGTTTTGTGGTATAATGAAAATGGTTTTCGCAGGAGTGATCGCATTGTCATGTAACGCGGCGAACGAGTTGCCGCGCCTTTTTTGTGTTTGCGTTCCCCTTTGCGCCTCCTGCGACGCGGGGCGGGGACGAGGGAAATCAAGGAACCAATGAGCAGCATCTACAGCCAGGAGCAGATTCGGAATATCGCTATCATCGCACACGTTGACCACGGCAAAACCACCCTCGTGGACGCCCTTTTGCGTCAGGGCAACGTCTTCCGAGCCAATCAGGATTTCGCCGAGCGCGTTATGGACAGCAATGCCCTCGAACGCGAGCGCGGCATCACCATCGTCAGCAAGAATACCGCCGTCTCCCACAACGGCATCAAGATCAATATCGTCGATACCCCCGGTCATGCCGACTTCGGCGGTGAGGTAGAGCGCGTGCTCGGCATGGTCGAAGGCGTCCTGCTGCTGGTAGACGCGGTGGACGGCCCCATGCCGCAAACCCGCTTCGTCACCTCGAAGGCGCTCGCGCTCGGCCACAAGGCCATCGTGGTCGTCAATAAGATCGACCGCGCCGACGCTCGTCCCGACTGGGTCGTGGATCAGACGTTCGACCTGTTCGCGGAACTCGGCGCGAACGAAGAGCAGTTGGACTTTCCGATCGTCTACACCTGTGCGCGTCAGGGAACGGCCACGCTCGACATCGCGAACCCGGGGACCGACCTGAACCCGCTGTTCGACACGATCGTCTCGCATCTGCCCTCCCCGATCGGAGATCCGAACGCGCCGCTTCAGATGCTCATCTCCAACATCGACTACGACGAGTATCGGGGTCGCTTCGCGATCGGCAGAATTCATGCCGGCAAAGTGCATCCCGGCGACAACGTCGCCATCGTCAACCGCGAAGGCGATATCCGCACCGGCAAGATCGTCAGCACCTTTGTGTTCGAGGGCCTGAAGAAGGCGGAGCAGGAAGAGGTTTCGGCAGGTGAGATCTGTATCGTCAGCGGCCTGTCCGACATCGGCATCAGCGAGACGATCGCCAGCCGGGAGATGCCCAAGGCGGTCAGCAGTATTCCGGTCGATGAGCCGACGCTGCAGATGGCGTTCGGCGTCAACACCAGCCCCATCGCCGGACGCGAAGGCCCGCACAGCACCAGCCGCAAACTGCGCGAACGGCTCTACAAAGAGCTGGAGACCAATGTCAGCCTGCGCGTGCAGCCCAGCGAAAGCGCCGACACCTACCTGGTCAGCGGTCGCGGAGAACTCCACCTCGCCATTCTGATCGAGACGATGCGCCGCGAAGGGTACGAACTGCAGGTCGCACAGCCGGAGGTCATCTATCGCCACGATGAGGACGGCAAGCGCCTGGAGCCCTACGAGCGCGTACATATCGAAGTCGCGGAAGAGTATCAGGGCGTGGTCGTCGAGCAGATGGGCCGCCGTAAAGGCGAGATGCTGGATATGCGCCTGGGCAGCGGCGCCGTCCACTTCACCTATCTGATCCCGACCCGCGGCCTGCTCGGTTTCCGCAACGACTTCCTGACGGCCACCCGCGGCACCGGCGTCATCAACACCCTGTTCGAGGACTACAAGCCTTTTGCGGGGGACATGGGACGCGGCAGCAGCGGCTCTCTGCTCGCGACCGAAGCCGGGACCACCAACCCCTTCGGCCTTGCCAATGCCGAAGAGCGCGGTACACTCTTCTTCGGCCCCGGCGTCGAGGTCTACGAGGGCATGATCGTCGGCAAGCATATCCGCGATACCGATCTGGAAGTCAACGTCTGCAAGGTGAAAGCGCTCTCGAACATGCGCTCCTCCAACAGCGACATCGGCGTGCGCCTCACGCCTCCCACCGAGATGAGCCTCGACCGCGCCATCGAATACATCGGCCCGGACGAACTGGTGGAAGTGACGCCCAAGAGCATCCGGATGCGTAAGAAGATCCTGGATACCAACCAGCGCCGCAAAGTCGAGAAGCAGATGCAGCCCTCCCGGGCCTAAACCGGCAATCGAAAGTCGCCGGGCTAAAGCCCTCCGCTAGGGGCCTTCGGCCAAAGGCCCGCTGAAGCGGGCACACTGGCTGTAACTCACCTCGTTAAGTGGAACGAAGTGATGAACAGCCTATTCGTCCGAAGGACGATCCGCCGAAGGAGATAGCCGCCCTTCGGGCATCCCAAATCCTTCACTTCGCTTGAAGCCGCTACGCGGCGCCCCAAATGCTTCGCTTCCGCGCAAAGCATTTCATGAAGGATTTCGTAGCGAGGGGTACTAACCCCTTGATTCTAATGTATTGCCTGTTCGAAGCCCTCTCCCTGCACCGGGGGAGGGCGCATTCCTGTGACCGACGCGACGTCGTAGGCTGGAGGTAATCCGATGCAGCCCTGGAAGACACCCCATCGTCAGAACGTAACACGCACTCGCCTTTCGATCTTGCTCGCACTCGCCCTCTTTCCCATCGGAGCATCCGCAGACGAAGTCAAGACAACGGTGCGGAAAGTCCCATACCCTACCGCCCCGGAGCCGGAACGGCCCAAAAAGATAACTCTCGAATCCGCGTACAATCGCTGGTCGGTCAAGGTGGTCTGGGACAGAGTACACGGAATCGAAAACAGTTTCGAGGCCCGGCTGATGACATCGGATGTGATCGCAGGATTGGCGAACCAGTTGGCGAAGACCTCCCCCATGAGCGAAGCGCAGGCGCAGACACTCTATGAAGAGCGCTGTAAGAAATACTATGGCAGTGCGGAGCGGGGCGCTTTCGGCGAAAAAATCGTCTTCATGGGCCATATCGAACTGGACTCGGAGACCTACACGGCCGGACAGTTGAACACCTCCTGGCAGTTCTCGCTGCTGGCGGAGGATGGCAAGCCGCTTGCCCCCGCCAAAGTGGAGATGGGAGATGTGCGGCTCCAGAAGAGTAGCGCCACGGGGATCGGTTCGTGGTATCGTGTGTTCACCGTGACCTTCGACAACATGGATCCCATGACGAAAAAGCGGGTCGTCACTGCGGGGATACATCATCTCACCCTGGCAGTCAAGGGAGTATCCGGAGAGGGGCGAGCCACATTCGCCTTCGATTCGTCCGCACGCTGAGGCCGATCACCGCAAAGATTCTCTGTCTGAGGACGCTTTCCCGACGCTCCATTCTGTGTCGTCCACGATTTGAGGAACATAGGAGCGCGAACACTCCGTATCCAACAACGGGACGCCTGTAGTTCCGTCGCTCTGTGCGCTGTCGGACAGACTCTCTCCGCGCGCTCCGATGGCTGCAACTTTCCGAACGTCCCGCCGGTCTTCCTATACGGAACAACATTCACGATGTCAAAAACAAACCTGACTTCCTCCGCGATACCGCCCGATTGGCGGCAGCGGGAGTACCAACGACGCATGAACAGGGTCCTGATCCTGGTGGGGTTGGTATTGGCGCTCATCGCCTATTTCTACTATCAATCGTTTCTGGGCAACGTCGGACCGGTCAGAAGACTCACCTTCGACACAGCGGACCATATCGCCTTCGTACGCACGGACGATAAAGGCAATACCACTCTTTTTGCCATCCGTGCCGATGGAACCGACCTGCGGCAACTGACGCCGCCCACCGATGTCTCTACGAAGGCGCAGCCTGCCTGGACGCGCGATGGGAAGAGTCTGCTCTACGCCTCGAATCTGCGCGACAGTAAGGTGACGCAGATCTATATCCTGGGCACGGGCGGCTCACAACAGTTGACCTATGGCACGGGCAACAAGTCGGCTCCTACGGTCAGCATCGACGGCAAGACGGCGGCGTTTATCGTACAGGGAGCGGTCAAGACCGTCAACCTGAACGGAACCGATGTTTTTCAGGTGATGCCTCCGCCTACCGCCGGCAACAGCGGCGCGGACGAATCAAAGCCTATGGCTGCGGATTTCGAGGGGCCGTTCCTTACGGCCGGCTTTGCGCCTGACGGCATCAGCATCGCCGGCATCGAGGACGTCAGCCAGAACCATGTGAACATACCCAACCTGGGTCCTTTCGATCAGGCCGTGATGGTGCTGCCGAGCAACTCCAGCAAGATGATTCCGATCGCGTTTGGCCATGAGGTCGATTTTGCCTGGGAGCCCAATGGATCCCGTGTGGCCTGCTCTTATACCGAGTTGGAAGCGAGCGATGTACCGGGCGGCAAGATGCAGATTGTCAGCGGCATCCGGGTCATCAGTTTTAAGAATCCCAATAAGCCTGAGCAGATTCCTCTGTTCGCCGGAGAAGGCTACACGCTTGAGCCGAAACACCTCGCCTGGTCGCCCAACGGCAATAAGTTGGCCTTCGAACTCTGGCGGTTGAAGAGTGAGGGGGTGCGGGAACTGCGTGGGATCGTCTTCATGGACGTGAACCTGGAAGGTTCCGGTCCCCGGGGACTCCGCGTGCAGACCGCTGAGGAAGCCGACGCGGTGACATCGAGTATCCTGATCCCGGTGGGGGCGGAAGGTCTGCCGCAGAACCCGCGCTGGTCGCCGGATGGCAGTCGCCTGCTCTACGAATCTCAGCTTCCCAACGGTAAACGCGATCTCTGGATCATCAACGCGGATGGAACGAATAAAATCAACCTGACGAAGGGGATCGGTGACAATACCGACGGCGCCTGGTCGCCTGCCGGGCACAAACCCTAGTTCGTCCTCATGCACCTGGAAATAGATTCTGTAAGTGGCCCTGTCGCCGGGGCCCATACCTCAAAGAAAGGAGGCCCCGACGATGCCGAGTTCCGCAACGCCTCGCCTGCGCACGCGCCTGCTCCGTTCGCGCCTCCTCATGGTTTTCGCCATCCTCGGTCCCGGTATCATCGCCGCCAATGCGGACAACGACGCCAGCGGGATCTACGGCTACTCTCTGGCGGGCGCGCAGTACGGCTCCGCCATGCTCTGGGTGCTGGTCCTGGTGACCATCAGCCTGGGCGTCTGCCAGGAGATGGGCGCGCGTATGGGGGTCGTGACCGGGAAAGGTCTCGCGGACCTGATCCGGGAAGAGTACGGGGTCAAAACCACCTTCTTCGCGATGGGCATACTGCTCATCGCCAACTTCGCCACCACGGTCTCCGAGTTTGCGGGTATCACGGCGGCGGTGCAGATCTTTGCGCCGACCGTGTCGCACTGGCTGGCCGTGCATCTCTTTGCCCACCTCGTCGGCCATCCTCCGGAGATCATGCTCTCCCCGGAATGGGCGCAGATGGCGGCGCGCTGGATCATCGTGCCGCTGACGGCGGGCGGCATCTGGCTGCTGGTGACGCGCAGCAACTATAAGCGGGTCGAGAAGTTCCTGCTCTACGCCTCCGTCATCTATCTGGCCTATATCGTCTCCGCCTTCAAGGCGCACCCGCTCTGGGGCGATGTGCTGCACCAGACGCTCCTGCCCGACACCAAAGGGGTGGTGATCGATCGCCTCTACCTGCTGGCGGTCATCAACATCATCGGCACCACGATCACGCCCTGGGGACAGTTCTATATCCAGTCTTCCGTGCGCGACAAGGGCGACCGTATCGAGGACTATGCCCATCGCCGTATCGACGTGCTGTTCGGGGCCTTCTTCACCAACCTGATCGCCTTCTTCATCATCGTCTGCTGCGGGGCGACTCTGTTCCGCGTCGGGATGCACTCCGCGGATCTCAAAGCGATGGCGGACCGATTCGGCGACGCCGGACAGATCGCGATCGCCTTGAAGCCCGTAGCGGGAAATCTGGCCGCGGTGCTGTTCGCGATCGGTCTGTTCAACGCCTCCTGCTTTGGAGCGATCACGGTTCCCCTCTCCACGGCCTACGCCGTCTCGGAGTCGCTCGGCTCGGAATCGGGGGTCGGTCTGCGCGCCCGTGAAGCGCCGATGTTCGTCGGGGTCTTCACGCTGCTCATCTTTGCGTCCGCCTTTGCGGTGCTGCTGGTCAACGACAAGTATCTGTCGTTTCTGATCACGCTGCCCAACATCGTCGGCGCGGCCCTGCTCCCGATCATCCTGATTCTCAGCCTGCGGCTGGTCAACAATCCGCGCATCATGGGCAAATACACCAACAGCCGACCTCTCAATGTGATCGCCTGGATCACCACCGGCGTCCTCGTCACGCTCTCGGTAGTCCTATTTATCTACAACCTCCTGCCAGGAAAGTAGGAAATAGGTTAAAGGTCCGGTTGCAGGAAAGAGCCGTCGGGTTGTAAGGGAAACGGTTTGACGGTGGTGACGGCGTCGATATTCAGGGGGCCGTAGATGTGGGGATAGGCTTCGCCGTTTTTCGCCTTTTCCCAACGGATCTCCGGCCCGACGCGATCCGGATCGATCACCAGGAGGAGTAATCCCTGCTGGCCTTTCCGGTGCCGCTGTGCGGTGGCGACGATCTGTTCGGGCGTAGAACAGTGGATAAACCCTTCCGATTCCAGACTGTCGGCCCGATAGGCTCCGCTGGCGAGCGCACTTTCCCACTCTTCCGGTCGGCATAGATGTAAAAGAGGCACGGCAATACTCCTTCTGTCAAAGGGGGTATGGCGACAACAATGGCGCCTGCATATAGGTTTCGTTGCCGTCTCTCTCCTCTCCTTCTCACCTTGCACCTATCTACTGCACCCACTCATACAAATATTTCTGTGCAGGCTACCTGTAAGAAAGTGGACTTTTCTGATGTATTATGGAAAGAGGCTGAAATCGGAATAAAACTCCCATCATTGCACCTAAAAGAAGGCTTTTGAAAATAAATGGAGAACCTATATTATAGCATTGGGTAGGTATGGCGGAGAAACAGTGGTTCAGACAATTACAGACGCAGCGTGGGACATGCTGATCCGACGCATTGAAATTAGGACGATGTACTCCGTTTCTTGGTGCCGGCGCATCCTATCCTTCCTTATCATTAGGTTCTCAGATTGCGCGGCGCTGGGCCGAAAAGTACCACTATCCTTTTCACAAAAGCGGAAATCGAGGGTTTTAAAATCAATTTAGACTATAGTAAACCTATCAAGTGACCCAAGGAGTCTGCTGATGCAACCACGCGAACTGGTCGAAAAATTGATTTACGGACGTGAACAGATACGCCGTTACACACAGGACACGCCTATTCTGCTCGATGTTTGGATAACCTATATAGAGAATCCTGGGAAGCCAGCAGATCTACTCTTAACGCCCTATCAGCAGATGGCCTCCGGCGATGCCACGGCCGGCAGTCTCTGCAAAGAACTGCGTGACCGCTTGAACAGGGAGCGTGCCTCTTATCAAAGATCTTCCGGCGATAGTACACGGAAGCCATCGAATGTCGCGTACAATCAAGCGACAGTGGCAGTTCGGCTCTATTTCGATGAACTGGTGCGAGTCGTACTGCCTATGTCGGCCTGGTGGCATCAACGGATTTTCAAAAAAGAGAGTGTCGTTATGGAGGCGCGATCAGACAATCAGGATGCAGATGCTAAACCTGAGACACCCCAGTTGAACGCGAGTTCGGACAGACATATTTGGCTATTGGATATGTTGCAAGTCGAGACAGAGAAACAGTTTTTGACCCGCGCTCTCGAAGATCCCACCATCTTACCGGGACCTGATAGTGTCTCGGAGCCCCGGAAAATAGTCGTTGATGCAGACAGCCATCGTGTTGCGGCCCCGCAGCAAAGAATCCGTGACAGTAGAAAGAAAGTCACCCCGGACATTCTCTGGATGCTGCGCTGCATTGGCACGGTGGCGCTCGCGGAAGAGAAGATGGACGACGTGGCGCTCTCCTTCCAGGAAGGCCCGGATAATAAGCAGCAACGCCTGGACGCTTTTCGGCTCATTGTCGATAGAGCGGCGACTCTGCTCAAGGGATTGAAGGTGCCTTCTGAGGATGGGACGATGATCTTTTCAGTCTCGTGTAACCGTAAGGTCAGTACTTCGGTCTGGCGCTCTCGCACCGCCGTAAAAGCCGACGCTTCTGCTCGCGTCTTCGATGTGAGTTGCAAGGATTTGGCCTGGGCAATTGTAGACAGCGGAATAGACGCCCGGCATTGGGCGTTCCGTAAGGTGGATCCAGTCGGCAAAAGCAGTGATAAGACGGCCTCCTCAGCGCCCTCTGAGCAGGAGGAGACCTGGAATTATCGTCTATATAAAGACCCTTTTGTCTCAAATCCGAGAACAGGCAAATTCACCAATAATACGCGTGTGCTCGCTACTTACGACTTTACAAAAATCCGCCAATTCCTCGATCCCGAGAGCAACAAAGACGCAGCAAAACCATCTGCGGAACTTGCTCGCCAGCTTCGAGATCTCCGGAAAAGCCTTCTCTCAGGTCGGGATATCGAATGGGCGCTCTTGTTGCCCTTTATTCAGGTATCCCACGATGACACTTACCATGCGCCGGTGCACGAACATGGAACCCACGTCGCAGGAATCCTCGGTGCGGACTGGCATGCGACCGACCCGGATATAACGATCACCGAAGATCTGCGCGGCATCTGTCCAGAGATCAATTTCTATGATCTGCGTGTTCTGGATGAGAATGGGGAGGGAGACGAGTTCAACGTGATGGCCGCGCTTCAGTTTGTGCGCAGCCTCAATGCGCACAAAGATTATATGGTGGTCCATGGCGCTAATTTGAGCCTTTCCACTCCACACGATGTCTCCAACTATGCCTGTGGGCGCACGCCGATCTGCGAAGAGTGCGAACGTCTGGTTGGGGCAGGCATTGTCGTTGTTGCGGCTGCAGGCAACGATGGCTATCTGCAGTATGTGACCACGACCGGCGAAAAGGATGGCTATCATAATATCAGCATCACCGACCCCGGCAACGCGGAAGGGGTGATTACGGTCGGTTCAACCCATCGTGACCTCCCACATACCTACGGGGTCAGCTATTTTTCCAGCCGTGGTCCGACAGGGGATGGGCGCATGAAGCCGGACCTTGTCGCCCCTGGAGAAAAGATCGAGGGTCCGACTCCCGGGAATGCGATTAAGCGTAAGGACGGCACCAGTATGGCCGCTCCCCATGTCAGCGGAGCGGCTGCCCTCCTGATGGCTCGGCATCGCGAGTTGATCGGCCAACCGCTCAAGATCAAACAGATCCTATGTGCGTCGGCCACGGATCTAAACCGAGAGCGCTACTTCCAGGGGGCAGGCATGCTCGATATTCTGCGTGCCCTCCAATCGGTTTGAAATAGTCTATCTTGTCTTTGCAAAAGGAGCAGAGGAGCAAGAGCTTTTTATCGGGTTACGAGAGGAGAGAGAGATGCTGTTTACGCTGGAAGCATTGAACGCGAAACATGGGGATTCGCTGCTGCTGCACTTTGGCTCAAATGCCGATCCGGGCCTGGTTGTTATCGACGGTGGCCCGGCAGGAGTCTACAAAGACATCCTCCATCCTCGACTCGATGCGCTAAAGACGCATCGTGGTCTTGACGCCGATACTCCCCTTCCCATACGTCTCCTGATGGTCAGCCACATCGACGACGACCATGTCAAGGGCGTTTTGGAACTCGTCGATCAACTAAGAGACGCGCCGGGGGCAAAGCCTTACGATATTACGACGCTCTGGTTTAATAGTTTCGATGGCATTCTGGGCCATCTACAGGGCGAGATCGCGGCAGAATACGCCCCTGCTATTCATGCTGCTTCTATCGGAGATGCGATGCCTGTCGATTTTAGCGACGATCCTGAACAGGCGCACCATGCGGGCATGATCCTTGCCAATGTCCCTCAAGGTAATATGTTACGTGGTGCTGCCACTACGCTTGGTCTGATGCTCAACGAAGGCTTTTCCGGCCTGGTAAAACTCCCTCAGGCGGGAGCCAAAACGATTGATTTCAGTGTCGAAGGAGACGGATCTCTTACGTTCACTGTATTAGGGCCGCGTGTGGAGCGACTGCAAAATCTGGGCAATGAGTGGGACACCTTTAAATCGAAAAAGACCTCAGGAGAGGCGAAAGCGGCTGATTTTATAGATAATTCGGTTTTCAACCTGTCCAGTATTATCGTGCTCGTGGAGGCAGGTGGAAAAACGATGCTGTTGACGGGGGACGCACGCGGGGACGACATTATGACGGGGTTGGCTGCTGCCGGGAAGATGCCGACCGGCACCTTCCATTGTGATATTTTGAAGATGCCGCATCATGGCAGTTGGCGTGATATGAGTGAAGCGTTCCTGACGAAGGTGACGGCGGATCACTATGTCATTTCCGCAAACGGCAAGTACAGCAATCCTGATTTCGAAACCATGCAGGCCCTTTCAAAGGTGTGCGGCAATCGCGTGATGACGGTACATATTACCAATCCGCTGGAGGTGTTTGCCCATTCCAATGAGTTCGACATCGCGGCGCTGACGCAGTTACTCGAAGCAGACAAAGCCCTGGGGAAACCCTATAAGGTCGTTTTTCGGGATTCGGCGCAATCTTCTATCGTGATCGATCTCGGTGACGAAACACTCCAGGACTGAAGGTTCTCCATTTTGAGGGCTATCCGGGGAAGCGAGGTGAAATCGAGTACAATAGGGCAGAGGAGTTTCCTATGTCCGAAGTTATCCGCCCTGTCGCTGTCTATGTGCATATTCCGTTCTGTGCGAAGCATTGCGCCTATTGTGACTTCAACACCTATGTCGAGCGGGCGCAGAGTGGGCTGGTGCAGGCCACGGTCGCTGCGATACAGAGAGATATTGAGCGGGCAGGGCGCGAGTTGGCGGCGCGGGACGATTCGGTGGTGGTTCCTACGATCTTTTTCGGGGGCGGAACGCCTACGTTTCTGTTGGGCGAGCAGTTGGCGTCGATCCTGCGTACCGTGCAGGACAACTTTGCGGTGGCTCCTCATGCGGAGATCTCCAGTGAGGCGAATCCCGGATCGTCGGATGCGACGAAGTTTGCGGCGATGCGCGCAGCCGGTTTCAATCGCCTGAGCATCGGGGTGCAGTCGTTCGATGACGGCCTGCTGGTCGCTCTGGATCGCTTCCATACGGCGGGTGAGGCCGAGCGCGCGCTGCAGGCGGCGCGAGAGGCGGGCTTTACCAACCTGAACCTCGATCTGATGTTCGGCCTGCCGAAGCAGAATCTGCCGCTCTGGGAAGCCACTCTGGAACGCGCCCTCGCCCTCGGGACGGAGCACCTCTCGCTCTATGCCCTCACCCTGGAGCCGGGAACGCGCTTTGAGCGGCTCGATGCAGGCGGCAAACTCGATCTGCCCGATGAAGATGTCGAGTTGAACATGTATGAGCGCAGCATCGCGCTGCTGACGGCGGCTGGCCTGGAGCACTACGAGGTGAGTAACTTCGCCCGTCCCGGCTATCGCTCGCAGCACAATCAGGTCTACTGGCGCAATGAGGAGTATCTCGGCATCGGCCCGGGCGCCGTCTCCTATCTCGACGGTCGTCGCTGGAAACGCGAACGCCTGCCTGCGCGCTACAATGCGAAGGTCGAGGCGGGCGCAGATCTGGCGGTCGAGTCGGAGTGCCTGGCGGCGGAAGGCACCCTCGGCGAGACGATGATGTTGGGCCTGCGTCTCCGCGACGGACTGCCGCTTCAGACGATCCGACATCGTTTCGGCATCGACCCCCTCACCTATTTCGAGGCCCAGATCGCCCGCCTGCAATCCGAGGACCTGATCACGCTCGACTCGGATACCCTCCGCCTCACCCATCGCGGCCTCCTCTTCGCCAACGACGCTCTCGGCGCCTTCCTCCCCGATTGATGCGCTCTTTCCTATGAGGTGGCCCGATTGAGCCGCTTGTGTTATAATCTGAACAATGACGATCCTGGAGGGCAATACAAGGTGGCAAAGCGAAAAGTGTATGAGGGAACATGGGCAGAAATTTCCGCGCATGCTGAAGAGTGGCAAACCTATGCGAAATTGACCCTTATCGTTCCTGATGATGCATATATCCCCCCAACGGATACAGGAGTTAATCTAGCAGAAGCTCTCAAGGGCTACATTGGAACGTCCCATTTCGGCGATGCGAACCTTTCCGAAGATACCGGAAAGAAGTTTGCCCGTCTCCTTGCTGAGAAGTATGAGAAGGAACAGCAGTGATTCTTTGCGATGCAGGACCACTGATTGCCCTCCTGGATGTGGATGACAAGAAGCATAAGGCCTGTACTGTAATCCTGCCTGAACTCCCCTCGCCCTTACTGACCACTTGGCCATGCCTCGCAGAAGCGATGTATCTGCTTGGGCAATATGGTGGTCACCCGGATCAGGACAAACTCTGGATGCTGGTGGAGAAAGGTCTTGTCGTTATGCACTTCAGTAGTGATGCGGAGCGCCTGCGGATGCGGTTTCTCATGAACCAGTATAAGAACGTTCCCATGGATCTGGCAGACGCGTCCTTAGTTGCGGCCGCAGAGAAGCTCGGCATTTCGCATATTTTTACGACTGACAGCGACTTCTACATCTATCGTATCAACAATACAGGTGTGTTTGAGGTCGTTCCATAATTTCCCGGTCTGGACAGTCTTATTCCGGCATGGACGCAGATTATATCGCCTCAGACATTTAGAAGGTAGCGGTGCTTCGGCGTGAGGAGAAGATGTTGAAGACTGTGAAGGTATTGTTTTATATACTGCTGACGGTCGTGGGGGTGGTTTTGATCGCCTACACGCTCGCTGCGGCCGTTGGAACGCTCATGTATATTGGGATCGCAGTGGCGATCCTGGGGATTGTCGTCGCCCTCATCCGCTCCTGGATGCAGAGCCACCATGAGCGAAAACATCCTATTCGCCAACATGCAAAGGCGGAAAAGGCGGCCGATCGTGCGCTCAAGGAGATGGAGCGCACCGTCAACAAACAGTGACGTGGTTCTAACGGTCGTCTTCGCTGCTGTCGGGGCGGAGCAGAGTGTGAGGATCTGTCTGAGCACTCTCTTTTGAAGGGCGAATCAACTCGTCTGCGGAAGGCTCCGGTTTGTCACTGTTGCGGAGCAGTAAGGCGTTGTCAGCGTTTAAGAGATGGGCAGAAAACATCTCCAGAACTTCGATTTTGTACCGGCATACGCCATCACGGCCGAAATTGCCCTTCTTGGTAATCTTGCCCCGAAATTCGAGATCGAACTTTTGAAATTCCCCGCGCATGGACGCAGGCGCCCAGGCATCTTTCAGCCAATCCCAACCGCCTTCATACAAAATGACGAGTTGGCACCGCATATTTCTACTCCCCCAGAATATCCCGTCCGAATATCTAGGATGGATGGTAATCAGTGGAACCTTCCTAATATATGGCCCCTGGAAGATCATTTCCTCTCCGATGGGAAATCTCTTTTCGAAAACCTCTTCACGGGGACGTTCTACAAAATGTCTATTCAGTTTCATCCATAGAAAGAACAGAGCGAACATACCTATATAGAGGCCAATCCCAAGAAAAATCAGCGCGTTGAGAAATAAGGCAAGCGAAAAAAGGATACTCAAGATGTTAGGTTCGCCGTTTTCCAAGTCATTCCTCCGGTGATACTACAGCGAGAGTAAGGTAAAAGCAGGAGCCTTTCCCCCAAGACGGAAAGGCTCCTGTTGGCGTTGCCGTGGTCGGCTATTTGGTAGGAGGCATGTCGGTGCGGAAGGAGGAGGCGGGCAGCCCTGCTTTGTTGACGAGGTTGCAGACCGGGTTGTTGGCCCAGGCGTAGCGAACAGCGGTCGGGACCGGGACTTTGGCCGAGGAGACCACGATGGTGTCGCCCTCGATCTTGGCGTCCGCGAATTCGAAGTGGCCGTCAGCGCCGGCGATGGCGAAGCCTTTGAGCGGGCCGCCATCGGAGGTAGCCAGTCCGCCGCCAAGGTGGCTGAAGGTCAGGCGGATCTTGTCGCCTTCGATCTTCATGGATTTGTAGAGCGGGCCGGAGTACTCGATTTTGTTGCCGTAGGCGATGGCATCGGCGGAGAGGCCGAGGCGACGTCCGACCTCCTGCTTGTTTTTGGGATGGATGTCGTTCGCATCGCCGATGTCGAGGGTGACGGCGATGCCGGTCCTGGGCAGGTTCTCGGAGGTGAGCAGTTGCGCCTCGCGCAGATCGGCCCAGCCCTCCTGAATCGGCTGATCGACGGCGGGGGTGAAGTTCGCCAACTGTACGATGAAGAAGGGGAATTCGCCGACGCCGAAGCGCGCCCGCCAGTCCTTGATCATGGTGGGCAGCAGGGTGCGATACTGCATGCCGCGGCCCGCGTTCGATTCGCCCTGATACCAGATCGCGCCTTTGATGCCGTAAGGCAGGAGCGGGGCGATCATCCCGTTGTAGAGCACGGTGGTGACGTTGGGGTTGTTATCGGTCTGGGTCGGGACCGGCGCGACTTTGCCCAGGGGGGCGCTGTCCTTGTATTTCCAGTCGCCTACGAGCGGTATCGAATGCCCGTTGCCCTGTTCAGGATTCGTGAGATACATCTGCTCAGGCGCACCGTCGAGACCGCCGCCGCCGCCGGTGTCCAGGACGCGGACAGCGATCACGTTGCGTCCGGCCTTCATGACGGCTGCCGGGACCTTATAGACGCGGTCGATATTGTAACCACGGGTCGCGCCTACCTGAACGCCGTTGATATACGTCGTGTCGTCGTCATCGATCGGGCCGAGATGCAGGACCAGCTCCTTACCGCTCCACCCGTCCGGCAGATCGAACTCTTTGCGAAACCAGACGATGCCGTCGTAGTCGGGCAGACCGGCGTTCTCCCAGGCGGCCGGAAGTTTCATCGTCTTCCAGTCTGCCGCGTCGAAGTCCGTTTTGCCCCAGTTGTGCGCGGTGCCGGGATCGTTCTTGCCGTACCAGGCGGCGAGTTGCTGCTCGATGGTGCCTCCCGCGCCCGTTTTCAGCGCGGCGTAGGTCTTCTCGGTCGCATCGACCTGCGGCGCGAAGTCGGGCATGGTGCGCAGGGCGGAGGCGCTGGCCCAGGCTTCCGCGATGGTGCCGCCCCAGGAGGTGTGGATCAGGCCGATGGGGACATGCTGTGTTTCGCGCAGATGCCGCCCGAAAAAGTAGCCGACCGCACTGAAGCCGCCCCAACCGCCCGCGGCGACCGTCTGTGGAGTGCAGACATCCCAATGGCTGTCAACGAGGGCCTGCGGCTCTCCGGCGACCTTCTTCGGCACCGAAAAGAGACGGATGTTGGAATCGGTGGCTTTCGCGATCTCGTCCTGCGCGTTGTAGACGTTGGCGATTCCCATCTCCATATTCGACTGTCCCGAGCAGATCCAGACATCGCCGATCAGCACATCCTGCACAACCGCCTTTTGAGGGAATCCGAAAGGCCGCGCAGTGTTTCTGTCTATGCTAAAACCTACTGTCTGTCTTTTCTGAGGATTATCCGCGACCTGGTTCACAGTCAAGGTATAGGGGCCACCGGCATTGAAGGGACCTAAATGTACCATCCACTTGCCATCGGTCCCAACAGTTGCTGCTGCAACCTTATGGTCCATCTCGACGGTGACGGTAGAGCCGGGAGTGGCCCAACCCCAGACCGGCGCTTTGATGCCGCGCTGAAACACCATGTGATCGGTAAACAGCGGATGCAGGAACGGCTTGGCGGCGTCCTGCGCCTCACTGCGCTGCACCGGGCCGGCAACCATAAGGGCCAGCAGTGCGGCGATCAGAGGCGCACGCCAGAGTGTGAAAAGGGACATCGATCATTCTCCTCGGGCAATAGAGTCTATAGCCCCGCCATGAAATCGAAGATGCGGTCGTTGCAGCCCGGCAGGCCCTCGTGTCCGAAGTCAGGATAGAGGAGCAGGCTTTTCTTGGAAGGGATCTTGTTGTAGGCGGCGAACTGCGTGGAAGGCGGGCAGATCGTATCCATCAGCCCGACCGCCATGAGCACTTCCGCCCGAATGCGGTTCGCGAGATGCTGGTTGTCGATATAGCCCAGCCGCTCGAACACCTCGTTCTCACGCTCGTGCAGCGGGTCGAAGTTGCGGAAGTAGGTTTTCAGCTCCTCATAGGCGCCCACGGCCAGATCCATCTCCCAGACGCGCTGATAGTCGCAGAGGAACGGGAAGACCGGCGCGGCCAGTTTGATGCGCGGCTCCAGCGCCGCGCAGGCGAGCGTCAGCCCGCCGCCCTGTGAGCCGCCTGTCGCTCCCACGCGATCGGCGTCCACCTCCTCAAACCCCATCACGATCTGCGCCAGTTGCGCCGTGTCGAGATACATCTGCCGATAGTAGAGCTGTTCAGGCACGTCGTCGAGGCCGCGAATGATATGTCCACGCAGCGTATTGCCCATCACGCTGCCGCGATCCTCGGAGCGCCCGCCCTGCCCCCGGCAGTCAAGCGACGCGACCGAGTAGCCCTGGCTGACATAGTTCAGCTTGTCGTTCCAGTCGCCGCTGTTGCCCGAGTATCCATGAAACTGAAGCACCGCCGGATGCGGCTCCCCCTTCTGCTTCGGCCGCAGGTACTTCGCATGAATCCGCGATCCCCCAACCCCCGTAAAGAACAGATCGAAACACTCCGCGAAGGTCGTTTTCAGCGGATGCGGCACCAGTTCCACCTTGGGATCGACCGCGCGCATCTCCTTGAGCGCCGCCTCCCAATACGCATCGAAATCCTCCGGCCTCGGATTCCGCCCCTGATACTCCAGCAACTTCTCTAACGGCATGTCCACTAACGGCATCGTTCGCTCTCCCCATATTGTGATATTGTATTCCCTGCTCTATTCCACACCACCACCGAAAAACCTTCCCGAAGACTCTCGTCGGTTATGTCAAGTCTTTTCTGTAGAATTGTTGGCTTCCTTCCGGTTGCTGACCGGTTGGTTGTCTAATCGTCGAACGTCAGGTAGGTTTTGCCTGTCTGCCACTCCTCGCTGATCTCCATCAGAACCGCCGAGATCAGCCGCAGGCAGGACGCCTCGTTGGGAAAATGACGACACACCCGCGTCCGACGGCGCACTTCCTGGTTCACTCGCTCCA
>Ga0105239_10002803_pt1 | contig 21789 bp, 29 predicted proteins | sample KBSC44metaG_FD_92761 | JGI IMG/M metagenome (GOLD analysis project Ga0105239, IMG submission 92761) | Corn rhizosphere microbial communities from Kellogg Biological Station, Michigan, USA - KBS C4-4 metaG | ecosystem: Host-associated > Plants > Roots > Rhizosphere > Soil | place: Michigan, USA... | reverse complement strand
TCCGCCAGGCGAGGTCGCCGGAGTAGGCCAGGAACAGCACCGGCCGGACCACGTGGTCGGCGAGCGCGTGACCGTAGCCGTAGGTGAAGTCCGCGACCGAGCGCGGTACGCCGTCGGCGCCCGGCGCATAGGTGACGAACGGGATCGGGTTCACGTCGGAGCGGAACGGCGTGCCGGTCAGACCCAGTCGACGGGTCGCCGGCTCGAACGCCTCGCGCACACCCTCACCCCACGACAGCGCGTCCCCGGCGTGGTGGATCTCGTCGAGGATCACCAGCGTCTTGAAGCGCTCGGTGCGGATCCGCATCGCCAGCGGGTTGACCGCGACGCCGGCATAGGTCACGGCCACGCCGACGTAGTCGGCCGAGGTCCTCCCCGAGCCCGCGGAGTACGTCGGATCGATCGGGATCCCGGCCCGGGCGGCCGCGTCGGCCCACTGCACCTTCAGGTGCTCGGTGGGCGCGACCACGATGATCCGGTCGACGATCCGGCGGCCGAGCAGCTCCGCGGCCGCCGAGAGCGCGAACGTCGTCTTGCCCGCGCCGGGTGTCGCGACGGCGAGGTAGTCGCGCGGCGACCGCGAGAAGTAGTCGGTGAGCGCGGCGGTCTGCCAGGCGCGCAGCGACGTGGCCGTGCCCCACGCAGCCCGCTCCGGCCACGCCGGGGTGAGAGCGGAAGACGGTGGGACGGCCTCTCTATCGGTGGAGGGCCGCGAGGTCACTCGTCGTCGTCCCCGCCCGGCTTGAAGGTCTCCCAGAGCTCCTTGCACTCCGGGCAGACCGGGAACTTCTCCGGGGCGCGGCTCGGCACCCAGACCTTGCCGCACAACGCCACGACGGGCGTCCCCATCACCATCGCCTCGGTGAGCTTGTGCTTGTCGACGTAGTGGCTGAAGCGCTCGTGGTCACCCTCGTCCGTGGGGACCGTGCGCTCCTCGACCCGCTCGTCGACGGCGGTGTCGGTCAGGGGGGAGAAACCGGTGGGAACCACCGGACCAGCCTACGTCAGTCACGCCCTCATGGTGGCCTCGACGGGCGGCCTGGGATCGCGCCTGCGGTCAGTTGAGCTCGGGGTCGACCGGACGGTTCATGTGCCAGGCGAGCTCGCCCGGCTGACGCCGCATCACCTCGCGCCACAGGTCGGTCGGGTCGGCCTGGAACGCGTCCGGCGGCAGCGACGGTACGACGTACCAGTCGCCGCCGTCGATCTCGGCCTCGAGCTGCCCGGCGCCCCAGCCGGCGTACCCGGCGAAGATCCGGACCCCGTCCACGGCCGCGTCGATGTCGTCGGCCTCGCCCTCGAGGTCGACGATCGCGAGCCGGTCGGTCACCGGACGCAGGCCCGGCGGCGCGAGGCCGCCGTCGCGCAGCAGTGCGACCGCGAGCGCTCCTTCGGGCGAGACCGGCCCGCCACGGAACAGCACCTCCGGTTCGGCGACGATGTCGCCCCATCCGGCGAGGACCGCGATCACCGGCACCGGGGACGGACGGTTGATCACCACGCCCATCGCACCGCCCTCGTCGGCGTCGAGCAGGAGGACCACGCTGTCGGCGAAGTTGGGGTCGAGCAGCTCGGGGGACGCCAGCAGCAGCATCCCCGCCCGGATCTCCGCCATGCCTCCATCATGCCAAGCCGAGCGATCCGCCAGAAGGCGTCCGCGCGCTCAGGCGGCGACGAGGGCCCTGATCCGCCCGAGCAGGCCGTGGCCCCGGTGGCCGCTCGGATGGGTCGGCACGGGGATCGGCCGGTGCGACGCCCGCGCCCGCTCCTCGAGCACTCCGCCCGCGGTCGCCGTGGCATCCGTGCTCCCGCCGGCCCGCCCGGCCATGGCGGCCAGGAGCACGTGCTCCTTGGCGGTCGACGTCGCCAGGGCTGCGGCCATCCGGTCGTCGAGCGGCTCGGCCCGGTAGTGGTCGAGCACCATCCGGGTGCCGGGCAGCTCGTCGGCGGTGGCCTGCCACGCGGCGACGACGGCGTCGTCGGTGTCGAGCGGTTGGTGCATGAGTGCTCGCTCGAGCCGACCGGACAGGCGCGTGTGCCAGCGCAGCTGGAGGGCGCCGAGCAGGCTGAGCTCGTCGCCGAAGGTCTCGGGAACGCCGGGCACGTCCATCGGCAGCAGGCCGTCGCGTCGTGCGTCCGCGGCGTCGATCACGGTGCGGAGAACCTCTCCGCGATGGTGGAAGGTGGTCCAGGTCATGGCCAGCTCCTCTCTCGGTGCCGGAGGCGCCGGCCTCCGGCTCACATACTGTTGGTACGTACTCAGAGTATGTAAACGACCGGGGGTATGCAAACCGTCGGTGGGTGACGCGTGCCACTCGGCCGGGTCCGTCGCCGCGAGCTAGCGTCCTCGCTCGACCATCACGCTGGTCGACTTCACGACGGCCGTGGCGGCGACGCCCGGCGCCAGCTCCATCTCGTCGGCCGCCTCACGGCTCATCAGCGAGACGATCCGGTAGTCACCACACGCCAGCTCGACCTTGGCCATCACGCCGTCGCGCTCCACGGCGACCACGACCCCGGTCAGACGGTTGCGGGCGCTCGACGTCCGGTCGCCGCCCGCCAGCGAGCTGAGGAAGCCGGCCAGCTCGGAGGCCGGCAGGACGCGCTGGTTGCCCCGGCGTTCGAAGCTGATCCGCCCCTCGGCCTCCCAGCGGCGGAGGGTGTCGACGCTGACGCCGACGCGCTGGGCCACCTCGCCGATGCGCAGGTAGTCCACCACGGGGCCAGCGTAGTGGCGACGAACCGCTCAGGGCTTGCCGAAGCCGGCCTTCTCCAGGACCTGCTGGCCGGTCGACCCGGTGACCAGGTCCACGAAGTCCTGGGCGAGATCGCCGTGCTCGGACTGCTGCAGCGTCACGATCGGGTAGGTCGTGATCTGCTTGGCACTGCCCGGGATCGGCAGCGCCGTCACCTGGTTCCCGGCCGCGACCGCGTCGGTGGTGTAGACCAGGCCGGCGTCCGCCTCCCCCTCGGTCAGCTTCGCCAGCACGGACTTCACGTCGACCTCCTGGCTGACCGGCTTGCCGGTGATGTGGTCCTGGTCGAGCAGCGCCTGGCCCACGGCGCCGCACGGCGCGGTCGGCACGCACATCACGTACTTCACCGACGACTTGTCGAGGTCGCTGAACGCGTGGACGTTGGCCGGGTTGTCCGCCGGCGTGGCCAGCACCATGACGTTGGTCGCGAAGTTCTTCGGCGTCGTGGCCTGGGCCGACTCGGCGCTGTCCATCGTCGTGGTGTCGGCGGTGGCCAGCACGTCGGCGGGGGCTCCTTGCGTCGCCTGCTGCGCCAGCGTGGCCGAGGAGTCGAAGGCGAACTTCACGGTCACGCCGGGGTGCTGGTCCTCGAACTCCCTGCCCAGCTCGGTGAAGGTGCCGGTCAGGGACGACGCCGCGAGGACGGTGATCGTCGTGTCGTCGTTCCCGCCTCCGCACGCGGTCAACGGAAGCAGGGTCAGCAGGGCCGCCAACGCGACGGCCGAACGCAGGCTCGGTCGGAACACGACGTCGTTTCTAGCACATCACCTCTAGGTATTACCTAGGTATGGCCCGGTGATCGTCCGTCCGCGCGAGCCGCCCGGGGCCGGGGCCCGCCCCTAGACTGCGCCGGTGACCAAGAGCGCCCGCGTCCGACTGGCCAAGGTCGCGCACGTGCCCGGCACGAGCCGCCGGGCGCAGTACTCCGCGTCCACACGCCGGGCGCTGGTCGAGGTGGCGGAGACCCTCTTCTCCGAGCACGGGTACGCCGCCACCTCGCTCGACGCGATCGTCGCCGGGGCCGACGTCACCAAGGGCGCCCTCTACCACCACTACTCCGGCAAGCAGGCGCTGTTCGAGGCCGTCTTCGAGAAGGTCGAGTCGGCCGGCGCGCAGCAGATCCAGGCCGCGCTCAAGGGGCACAGCGACCCCTGGGAGAAGGCGATCGCCGGGCTCCGGGCGTTCCTCGAGGTGGTTCGCCAGCCGTCGTACAGCCGGATCGTGGTGCAGGACGGACCGTCCGTCTTGGGCTACGAGCGCTTCCGCGAGCAGGAGGAGCGGTCGACCTTCGCCTACGTGTTGGACATCGTCCGCGCGGTGCTGGGTGCCGGCGACTGGAAGGTCGACGCCGAGCTGGAACGCACCTTCGCGCGCATCTTCTTCGGCGCCATGTCGTCGGCGGGGACCACGGTGTCGACGGCGGACGACGCCGACACCGAGGCGGAGCGGGTCGAGCTCGCGATCGGTTTCATCCTGTCCGGCCTCCGCGCCCTGTCCGAGCAGGGCGCGGAGCTGCGCGACGGCCCTACTTCCTGAAGACGACGTTCCCGCCGTCGACGGGCACCAGCTCGATCCAGGTGTGGCCGGCCGGCACCTCGAGCTTCTGGCCCTTCTTGGTGGTCAGCGTGATCCGCGAGCCGGGCGCCTTCCCCTTGTGCCAGTTCGCGGCGATCATCCGGCCGTCGTGGAACAGCAGGGCGTTGCCCTTCCCGGTGAACAGCGTCTCGGGGACCGGGTTGCCGGCGGGGTCGAGGTAGCCGGCGTTCCCCTCACGGACGCGCAGCACGAGGACGTTGGTGGCCGGGAACTGGTCGCCGGCGGGCGCGTTGCTGTTGAGGTTGTGGTAGCTGCCGTTCTCGAACTTCCACTGGGTCGTGTGCCCACCGGAGAACTGGGCGCCGATCGTGGTGACCTTGATCCCCTTGGGCAGGTGCTTGTCACCCCACTGCAGGTAGTTGGCAGGCGTCGCGGCCTTGGCCTTGGCGGCCTTCGCGACGTCGTTCAGGTGCACGAACAGGTTGTACGGCGCCGCGCGCTCGGACGAGCGGTACATGCCCGGCGAGCCCTCGCCGTAGAACGGGATGTGGGCGCCCCTGATCCGGGCGATGGTCCGCCCGGCCGCGCCGCTGGTCACCATCGTGGCGTGCACCGGCGAGACGACGTCGATGTCGCTGGCCCGCATCGAGCGGATCGGCCCGACGTTGTCCGGGATGCTGGAGTAGTAGAAGGCCGCCAGGCGGGTCAGGCCGCCCTCGACGAGCTCCTCCACCACCATGTCGGCCTTGGACAGGCCTACCTGCGGCTGGCTGGACACGGTGTTGTCCATCTTCGCGACCAGGACCGGGTGGTCGAGCGCTGCGGACTTGTTCGACGGGACCTTGAGCCCGGTCAGCGGCCAGAACTGCGGGATCGACTGCCCGCCCTCGACCTGCTGGGGGCTCGCGCCGGACTGCGGGCTCGAGGTGGACGACCCGCCGCACGCGGTCAGCATCAGGCCGGTCGCGGTGAGGGCGGACAGGGTCAGGGCAAGGCGTCGCACGTGAATCTCCATCGGGGGTGTTGACCTAACGATCCGGACCAGTGTGAGGGATCCGGCCGAGCGGATGGTGGGCGGCACGCCGAGCGTGTGACCTGGGTCACCTCAGGGCGTGGCGGAAGTGCCGGTTCCGCCGTACTCGACGGTCTCGAGCGGTTGGTAGCTGGTGGGGTCGACGAAGTCGACGTGGACGTCCGAGCCCTTCGGGTCCGGGATGACGACCATCAGCGCGGGCCTGGGCGTGCCGGGCTGGCCACGGCCCTTGGTGACGGAGAACGACGTGCGGAAGACCAGAGGCTGCCCGCCGTTGTCGTTGCCCAGAGCCGGCAGGTGGGACAGCGTCGCCTGCTGGGTCGTGGCATCGACCGGCGAGAGCCCCTGGTAGGTCACGCCCTTGGTCTCCAGGGCGCCGGTGAAGCCGGGCGGCAGCTCGGAGTACACGTCCACGGACGACGCCTCGTTGCGGCCGTGGGTGAGCACGAACGCGAGCACCGCGAACCAGCAGATGAGGACGACCGCACCGATGACCAGGTGCACCGGCTTGTAGCCCGCCGGGGCTCCGGTGCGGTGGACGTAGTCAGGAGACAAGCTTGGCGCCTCCGTCGACGTACAGCGTCTGGCCGGTGATGTACGACGCCTCGTCGCTGCACAGGAACGCCGCGGCGGCCGCGATGTCCTCCGGATGGCCGACGCGGCGGACCGGGTTGCGTTCAGCGGCCGCCTTCCGGAACTCCTCCACCGGCATCCCCACACGCGCTGCCGTCGCGTCGGTCATGTCGGTGGCGATGAAGCCCGGGGCGATCGCGTTGGCGGTGACGCCGAAGGGACCGAGCTCGATGCCGAGCGTGCGGACGAAGCCCTGGATCCCCATCTTCGCGGCGGCGTAGTTGGCCTGGCCGCGGTTACCCAGCGCGGAGACGCTGGAGAGGCAGACGACCTTGCCGTACTTCTGCTCGACGAAGTGCCTCTGGGCGGCCCGCGTCATCAGGAAGGCCCCCCGGAGATGAACGGCGATCACGGCGTCCCAGTCGTCATCGGTCATCTTGAACAGCAGGTTGTCGCGGGTCACTCCGGCGTTGTTGACCAGGATGTGGAGCCCGCCCAGCTCGTCGACGACGCGGTCGACGGCGGCCTGCACCGAGGCGGCGTCGCTGACGTCACAGCGGATGCCGACGTGCCGCTGTCCGTCGCCCGTCGTCAGGCCGCCGGCCGCGTCGGCGGCCTGACTCTCGTCGAGGTCGAGGACCGCGACCGAGGCTCCCTCGTCGGCGAACCGGGAGGAGATCCCGAGCCCGATCCCGCGTGCGGCTCCCGTGACGACGGCGATGCGCCCGTCGAAGCGACCCATGTCCTGCCTCCTCGCACGGCTCTACTGCGGTCGGTGGGCGAGCACGGCGGCTCGGCCACCGGCCACTGTAGAGGCCCCTGCGAGACGGCCGGTGCGCGGGACTCGGGCGAGCCGCGCACGACGCTCGCCGTACGCGGGGACCGTCACGTAGTCCTGGTCCGCGGGCAGCACTCCGACCTGGGAAGTTGCCAGAAACCTCCGACAACGGTCGACAGCTGTGCCGGGTCAGCGGACCTCTCGGCCGACGGCCTGCTCGGCCTGCGCCCTGAGCCCGTCGAGGCTGTCGGCCGTGGCGAGCACCGCCCGCACCGCCGGGTCGTCCGACTGCGTCAGCGCGACCAGCAGCCGGCCACCGGTCATCCCGGGCACGCGACGCGCTTCGTCGCGATCCTCGGCCTCGAGCCGGTCGCGAAGGACCGAGCGTCGTACGTCGCGCAGCACCGCACGGAGCTCGCGCGAGAAGCGCAGGCCGTCACGCCGGCTGCGTGGCCCGCGCCGGCCGCGGCCGCGGCCGCGGTCCTCGTGGTGATCGTGGTGATCTTGGTGATCGTGGTGATCGTGGTGATGGCCGTGGCCCGGGTGACGATCACGGCGGCGGCGTCCCCGGCCGCGCTCGGGCCGGTCGCCCCAGCCGTCGGCGAGGTCGGCGCCGAGGTTGGCGCGCACCGCCTCACGGACCCGGTCGAGGTCGATCCCGATGGCCTTGAGGGCCTGGCGGTCCTCGTCGTAGCCACCGGCCGGTCGGTCGCGCTCCGAGCGGTCCGGCTCGGGCTCCGCGTCGACGTGGTGCGCCGCCACGAGGTCGCGGGTCGTGTCGAGGTCGAGCCCGTGGTCGCGGAGGGCGGAGTACGCCGCGCCCCGGGGGTTGGCGAGGAGGCCGACCAGCAGGTGGCCGGGGCCGACCTCGCGGTGGCCCATCTCGCGGGCGATGTCCGCCGCCTGGGCGACGGCGATCCTGGACTCGGTGTCGAATCGGTTGGACATGGGTGTGCTCCTCGGTCTGTGGGTCGGCCCTCCCGCGTCAGTCGCGGGAGTGCTTCTGGTGAACCGCCTGGCGGCTGATCTGCAGCACGTCGGCGATCGCCTGCCAGCTCCATCCCTGGTCGCGCGCGTTGTGGACCTGCACCGCCTCGAGGCGGTCGGCCAGCGCGCGAAGGGCGCGGACGGCGGCCAGTCCCCGCTCGGGGTCGTGGCTCGCCGCGCTCTCGGAGAGGCCGGCGGCGTCGTTCACGTGTCAAGTTAACCTGACAAATACAGGTTTGTCAACTTTTCCTGACAGTCAGCTCCCGAGCGCCGCGCGGAGCTGGGCGACGTACTCCCCCGCCTCCCCCTCGGCGTACCTGGTGCGGGGCCAGAAGAACCCCCGCAGGCCGTCGCCCTTGGTCCGGGGTACGACGTGCAGGTGCAGGTGCGGCACCGACTGGCTGACGACGTTGTTCATCGCCACGAAGCTGCCCTGGGCGCCGAGCCCGTCGACCACCGCTCGCGCCAGTCGCTGGGCGGCCTCGAGGAACGGGCCGCGCAGACGAGCCGGCAGGTCCAGCAGGGTCACCACGTGCTCGCGCGGCACGAGCAGCACGTGGCCCTTGAACACCGGCCGGGCATCGAGGAACCCGACGAGATCGGGCTCGTCGAGGACGAGATCGGCGGGCGTCTCACCCGCGATGATCGAGCAGAACAGACAGTCGGCGGCCACGGACCCCACCGTAGGGTGCGTGCCACCGGTCGGCGCTCACGTGCCGGCGCCGGCACCGCCTCCGCCGGTCGTGAACGACTGCTGTGCCTGGAACGTGCTGTCGTCGTCCTTCGCCACCGGGTCGAACTCGGCACGCGACGACCGGAGCGTCGGCAGGAGGAACCACACTCCCGCACCGATCACGAGCAGCAGCACGACGACGACACCCGCGATGATCAGCATGAGGCCCCTCTCCCTGAGGCTGCTGACCGGAGCGTACGCCGCGGTCCGCAGGAAGCACGGCACCTGCGCAGATCGCGCGCTCGCCGGCAGATGCGGCCAGAGCCGCCCGGGTGACGGGCGGCTCTGGCCGGTGGGTTGTTGATGGGTGGAGCTGGCGGGAATCGAACCCGCGTCCTCGAGCGTCGAACCAGGTCTTCTCCGGGTGGAGTCAGCGATGTCGTCTTCTCAGTCCCGGTGCTCGCGCTGACGCGTCACCGACGGACTCAGTCAGGATGAAGTCCCGGCCGCCCCTCCTGACAGAGAGCGGCCAGCAAGCCTTCTAGATGAGGCCTGGGTCCGGGTCGAAGGCAGTCACCCGGTCAGACCCTTCGGTCACCGCTCAGGCGGCGAGAGCGAAGTTAGTGCGCTTGTTGTCGGCACTTATGGTTTTCCGGCGAACGTTTACGAGATGACGCCGGCTTCTCGACCCGCTTCCCCTGGAACTGGCGTCCCAAGTCGAAACCGATCAGCCCCCTGTTGAGTTGTCAACGCGCAGCCAGTCTAGGGGGAGGAACGTCCGGAGCACGACTCCGATTCCCCGAACAGGCGCACGGCGTTCCGCCAGCAGACGTCGCGCAGCCAGTCGTCGCCGAGGCCGAGCCGAGCCAGACCCGCAAGCTGCTCGGCGTACGGGTAGGGGATGTTGGGGAAGTCCGAGCCGAGCAGGACCTTCGGTTGCAGCTCGCGGAGCCGCGGCACGAGCTCGTGGGGGTACGCCGCGCCGAGCCGGTCGAAGAACGGCGTGAACACCATCGTGGTGTCCACCAGCACCCGTTCGTAGGTCTCGGCCAGCGCGAGGAACTCGGCGTACTCCGGGGCACCGAGGTGGGCGATCACCAGCGCGAGCCCCGGGTGGGACGCGAGCAGGTCGGCCACCGGCCCGGGCCCCGTGTACGGCGTGCCCACCGGTCCGGACCCCGCGTGCACGACGACCGGGATGCCGGCGTCCTCGAGCACTCCCCAGACCTCGCCGAGCAACGGGTCGCGGACATCGAAGCCGCCCACCTGACGTGCACCTTGAAGATCTCGGCACCCGCCTCGAGCCGTTGGACGACGTACGACGCGGCGTCCGGCTCCGGGTAGAACGTCGCGCTGCGCAGGCAGCCCGGCGTCCGGTCGGCGAACCCGAAGGACCAGTCGTTGAGGAACTCCGCCATGCCCGGCCTATGGGCGTACGACAGCGCGGAGAACCGGCGGACGCCGAAGCCGCGCAGCGTCGCGACCAGCTCCTCGTCGGGCCCGCGGTATTCCAGGGGCCAGGTGCTGCCGATCAGCGGCCCGGCGGTGTCGAACTGCCGGCGCACCTTGGCCATCACCCGCGGCGGCAGGAAGTGGGTGTGCACGTCGAACAGCCCGGGGATCCCGAGACCCTTCGCGAACGCCACCGGGTCGAGACCCGGCATCAGTCGCCCATCAGTCGGGAAGGCCCTTGAGCCGCCGACCGACCGCCTGCTCCTTCTCGCGGTTGGCCTGGCGCTCGGCGAGGGCATGGCGCTTGTCGTACGACTTCTTGCCCTTGGCCAGCCCGATCTCGACCTTGGCGCGACCGTCCTTGAAGTACAGCGAGAGCGGCACCAGCGTGTAGCCCTTGTCGCCGATCTTGCGCTCGATCTTGTCGATCTCGGAGCGGTTGAGCAGGAGCTTGCGCCGGCGCCGGGCGGAGTGGTTGGTCCAGGTGCCCTGGGTGTACTCGGGGATGTGGACGCCGTGCAGCCACACCTCGTGGCCGTCGACCTCGGCGAACCCGTCGACCAGCGTGGCCCGTCCCTGCCGCAGCGACTTCACCTCGGTGCCCATGAGCACGAGCCCGGCCTCCCACGTGTCCTCCACGTGGTAGTCGTGCCGCGCCTTGCGGTTCTGCGCGACGACCTTGCGCCCCTGCTCCTTCGGCATCCCACCATTCTCCCAGGGAGCGTCAACCGGGTTCGGTCGGGTCGACGATCAGCCGAACCAGGGCGTCGGGTTCACGGCCCTGCCGTTGACCAGCACGGTGAAGTGCGTGTGACACCCGGTCGACCAGCCCGTCGTACCGACCAGCCCGACGACCTGGCCGCGCGTGACGCGCTGCCCGACGTGGCTGCGGTAGGCCGACAGGTGGTTGTAGATGACCGTGACGTTGTTGCCGTTGATCTGGCCGAGGTTGAGGTAGAGGCGGTTGCCCCAGACCGAGGAGTAGTACTCCGACATCACCGTGCCGTTGGCCACCGCGAACAGCGGCGCGCCGCAGGGGGCGCCGAAGTCGTCGCCGTCGTGCAGACCCCAGTAGTGGTAGATCGGGTGGATGCGCCAGCCGTACGGCGAGGTGATCGGGCCGTTCACCGGCCGCATCAGCAGCCCACCGGTGTCGCCGTGGTACCCGCCACCGCGACGCTGCTCGCGGGCGATGGCCGCCTGGATCAGGCGCTGGATGCGGGCGTCGTGCCGCTTGGCACGGGCCAGCAACGCCTTGTCGTGTGCGCGCGCCTTGCGGGCCAGCGCCCACGCGTGCTTCTTGGCCCTCACGTTCTTCGCCACGCGCTTCTTGGCCTCGAGCGCCTGCGCCTTGTAGCGGCGCTTGAGCTCGAGGTTGGCCGCTGCCTGCGCCTTCTTCCGGGCGACCTGGGCGGCGGCCTTGGCCCGCTCGTCGGTCTGCACCTGCAGCAGCACCTGCGAGGCCCTGAGGCTGTCGAGGATCTGGTCCTGCGAGTCGAGGACCAGGCTGTTGTTGGCCTGCTTGGAGGTCAGGTCGTCCGGGGTGCTCGAGCCGAGCAGCGAGATGAAGCCCATCAGCTGGGGGTCGCCGTCCTCGTAGAACGAGGTGACCGTGTGGACCAGCCGCTCGCGCTGCCGGGCCACGGAGCGTCGTTCGCGCTCGAGATTGGTCCGGGCCCGGTCGAGCCGGGCCTTGGCGAGGTCGAGCTGGTGCCGGATCCTGGTCAGCCGGTCACGGGCTGCCTGCACGTGGGCGCGCGCGACCTGGAAGTCGTGCCGCGCCGCTCGGAGGTCGGCCTTGGACCGGCTCAGAGCGACGTACGCGTGCCGGGTCTCCTTGCTGGACTCGTCGAGGTCCGCCCGCGCGTGCCTCACGGAGTGCTGGGCCTGCGAATGCTGATGACGCAGGTGCTTGATGTCCGCCCAGGCGTGCGACGAACCGAGCGGAGTCGACATCACGCCCACGCCCAGGGCGCCCGCCGTGACGGCGACGACCAGGCGCTGGCGTGCGGTGACGGGGAAGAGTCGCACCGTTGAGCCTTCGCTTTTCGGGGAAGCGGCCACCAGGACGCTAACCGACGCGGCTCACACTTTGAGGTATTTGCGCGTCAGCACGAGTGTCGGGATCAGGGTCAGCAGCGGACCCATGATCGCGATCACGACCAGAGCGAGCAGGTAGTCGTGGGTGCCGACCCAGGGAATGAAGCTGAGGTCGTTGGCGAGCTGGCGTTTCACCGCGAGCTCCATGAACGCCCACAGCGCCAACGCCGCGAGGGCCACGCCGAGAACCGCGGTGACCACCCCCTCGAGCAGGAACGGCAGCGCGATGTAGAGCGTCGACGCTCCGACGAGTCGCATGATCCCGATCTCTCGCCGTCGTGCGAACGCCGCGAGGCGGATGGTGTTGGCGACCAGCAGCAGGGCCGCGATCACCAGCACGAGGGCGGTGCCGGCGGAGCCCCACTTCAGCCGGGAGATCGTGCTGAAGATCGGTTTCAGCACCTTGTGCACGTCCTGGACCCGGGAGACCCCGTCGAGACCGACCACGGCACTCTCGACGTCGCGGAACTGGTTGGGGTCCTTGAGCGTGATCCAGATCGACTCGGGCATGTCGTTGGCGGTGATCGGCGAGTTCGGCCCGTCGTACTTGCCGGGGAACTGCTCCTTGAGCTTGTCGAACGCCTGCTGCTTGGACTGGGTGTAGGAGCTGTCCACCTGGCTGTTGGCGTCGACGACCTGCTGGATGGCGGCCTTCTGCGCGTCGGTGACCTCGCCGGTGCACGCCGGGTTGCCGTCGTGGGCGCTGCACAGGAAGACGGTGACGGTCAGCTGGCTGCCCCACCGGTCGGCGACCTTGGCGGCCTCCTGGTTGAGCAGCACACCGAGTCCGACCAGGGTCAACGAGACGAACAGGGTGAGGATCACGGCGATGTGCATCGAGAGGTTGCGACGCAGGCCGTTGCCAAGCTCGGTGAAGACGTAACGCAGCTGCATGGAAGGTTCTCTCCGGAGTCGTGCTACTCGTCGGGGGTCGGGTGGGCGACTCGTCAGTGCTGGAAGCCGTACACGCCCTGCGCCTGGTCTCGGATCAGGGTGCCCTCGGACAGCTCGATGACGCGCTTGCGCATCTGGTCGACCACGCCGGCGTCGTGGGTCGCCATCACCACGGTGGTGCCCGTGCGGTTGATCCGGTCGAGCAGCTTCATGATGCCCACGGACGTGGCCGGGTCCAGGTTTCCGGTCGGCTCGTCGGCGATCAGGATCATCGGCCGGTTGACGAACGCGCGGGCGATCGCGACCCGCTGCTGCTCGCCGCCGGAGAGCTCGTCGGGCATCCGGTCACCCTTGCCGTCGAGTCCGACCAGCTCCAGGGTCTCGGGGACGGTACGACGGATCTCGCTGCGCGACTTGCCGATCACCTGCAGGGCGAACGCGACGTTCTCCGACACCGTCTTGTTGGGGAGCAGCCGGAAGTCCTGGAAGACGGTGCCGATCTGGCGGCGCAGCCTCGGCACCTTCCACCCGGCCAGCCGGTTGATCTCCTTGCCGGCGACGTAGACCCGCCCCTTCGTGCACCGGGTCTCGCGCAGCACCAGCCGGAGCGCGGTCGACTTGCCGGATCCCGAGGTCCCGACCAGGAAGACGAACTCGCCCTTCTCGATGTCGATCGAGACGTTGTCGAGCGCCGGGTGGGTGCCACCGGGGTAGGTCTTGGTGACCTTTTCGAAGCGAATCACTGAAGGGAGGTTAGCCGAGTCGACCAACGGTCCGGGCATCGGCGCGGCGCGCCACGTCAGCCGATCGGCCACCGTGCAACCGAGCCCGCGCCCCGTGCGTGTCCGTTGCGATGGGGAGGAGCGAGCCGGCGCGGTCCGGGACGGAGGACGTTGGCGGCAGCCGAGGACACCGTCGGGACGGACCAGCACGCGCCGGGCTCCCGTTCGTCGACGACCTGATGGCCGGTCGCCGAGCTCCGGCGGCGCGGGATCGGACCGCTAGCTCGCGGCGGTCTTCTCGGCGCCCATCCGCCACCGGATGCCGGCCTCGAGGAAGCCGTCGATGTCGCCGTCGAAGACGGCCTGGGGGTTGCCGACCTCGTACTCGGTGCGCAGGTCCTTGACCATCTGGTACGGGTTCAGCACATAGCTGCGCATCTGGTCACCCCAGCTGGCCTGCACGTCGCCGCGCAGCGCGTCCAGCTCGGCGCGCTCCTCGGCCTTCTTCACCGCGAGCAGCTTGGCCTTGAGGATCACCATCGCGCTGGCCTTGTTCTGCAGCTGCGACTTCTCGTTCTGACAGGAGACCACGATCCCGGTCGGGATGTGGGTGAGCCGGACCGCGGAGTCGGTGGTGTTCACGCTCTGGCCGCCGGGGCCGCTGGACCGGTAGACGTCGACCCGGATCTCCTCCTCGGGGATCTCGATCTCGTCGGTCTGCTCCAGCACCGGGACCACCTCGACCGCGGCGAACGACGTCTGCCGGCGGCCCTGGTTGTCGAACGGGCTGATCCGCACCAGCCGGTGGGTGCCGGCCTCGACGCTGAGCGTGCCGTAGGCGTACGGCGCGTGGATGGCGAAGGTGGCCGACTTCAGGCCTGCCTCCTCGGCGTACGACGTGTCGAAGACCTCGACGGGGTACTTGTTGCGCTCCGCCCAGCGCGTGTACATGCGCATCAGCATCTCGGCGAAGTCGGCGGCGTCGACGCCACCGGCGCCGGACCGGATCGTGAGCAGCGCCTCGCGCTCGTCGTACTCGCCGGAGAGGAGCGTGCGCACCTCGAGCGCCTCCACGGCTGCGTGGATCCTGCCGAGCTCGGCCTCGGCGTCGGCCAGCGCGCTCGCGTCGTTCTCCTCCTGGGAGAGCTGCACCATGATCTCGACGTCGTCGATGCGGCCCTCGAGCTCGGTGAAGCGGTCGAGCTGGCCCTGGAGGGCCGAGAGCCGACCGGTGACGCGGGTGGCGTTGTCCTGGTCGTCCCACAGGTCGGGGGCCGCGACCTGCTCGCCGAGGTCGGCGATCTCGGCGCGCATGTGGTCCGGATCGAGCACCTGGCCGATGGTCCTCATCGTCGCCCGGAGCTGCTTGAGCTCCACGTCGAAATCGATACCGGCCACGAGGAGCAAGGTTACGGCACCCCTCGTGGCCGGTTCGCATCGCCGGATCGACGTCCCTGCACTAGCCCTCGCAGTAGACCTCCGGCGTCCCGACGGCCCCCAGTCCGTCGAGCCCGTCGACCAGCGAGACGGTGTCGAAGCGCACCTTGAGCGGCGGCGTGGTGAACGTGAACGAGTTCGCCTGCGACTCCCCGAGCGCGAAGGTGTGGTCGTACCACGGGACCCCGTCGGCGGAGGCCTGCACCGAGGCCTGGCTGCCGCTCTCGGAGTCGTCCGAGATGCCGAAGGTCCCTCGGAACCTGGTGCACCGGTGGTCGAGGTTGAACTCGATGGACTGCGTCGCCGGCGGGTCGTAGTACAGGTAGGCCTCGATCGACGACGGGAAGGTGACGCCGTCGAACGACACGGAGGACACCGGGTAGAGGTAGTCCTGGTTCACCGCGGGGATGCTGGTCAGCGTCGTCCACTTGAACACGTCGACGACCACCTTGTCGCTCACCCCGCGCCGGTGGTTCTTGCTGGCCGGCATCACCACGCGGTAGAAGTGCCGGCGGTTGACCGTGGGCGCGTCGTACGTCGTGTAGGTGCCGTCGCGGCGGACCAGCGCGTCGCGCTGGTCCTTCCAGGCCGTGCTGCCGGCCAGGCGCTCCTGGAGCGTGACCAGCTTGCCGGCGGCCGCCCTCGCGACCTTGCCGTGGAACCACGCCTTCTTCCCGGCCGTCACCGTGGCCTTGTTCGCGTGGATGCTGACCGTCCAGTGCGGCTTCGCCGCCTGCGCCGGGCCCGGGACCGTCAGGGCGGCCCCGCCGAGCGCGATCGCCACGGCCACGGTGCGGATGATCGTGCGCATCCCTGTGAACCTCCTCATCGCGTGCACAGCGCGCTCGCGTTGCCGAAGGCGCCGAGCCCGAACGGGCCACCGGTGCTGGTCGAGGTCGACTCGAGCCGCAGCTTGAGCGGGTTGTCGGCCAACGAGACGGTCTTCGTCTCGTGCTGGCCGACATCGAAGGTGTGGGTGTAGATCGGGGTGCCGTCGGCGAGCACGTTGACCTCGGCCTGGCCGCCCGTGGACGAGAGGTCGGAGATCCCGAACACGGCCTGCAGCTTCGTGCAGTCGTGGTTCACGTTGTACTCGACGTGCGTGGTGCCCGAGTAGCGCGAGAAGACGGAGTTCTTGTACGCCTTGCCGTTGATGTTGACGGTGCCGGTGTCCATGCCCTGGCCGTTGACCGAGATGAGGTCGACCAGGTGGGTCCACCCGTAGACCTTGACCTTCACGGTGGGGCTGATCCCCTTCGAGTGCTTCGAGGTCGCGGGCATGACGACCCGGTAGGCGTGGGTGAAGTTGCTGCTCGGGGTGTCGCTGACGCGGTAGCTGCCGTCCTGCTGCACCCGGACCTTCTTCTGGTCGGCCCAGGGCTTCCCCGGCCTGAACTTCTCCTGCAAGACGACCTTGTCGCCCGCGGCAGCGCCGTGGGGCCGGACCTTTCCGGTGAACACGACCTTCTTGCCGGCGACGACCTGGACCTTGCTGGCCTTGATGCCGACCAGCCAGGTGGACCCCGCGTGCGCGGCCGTCAGCGGCAGCATCGCGAGTCCGAGTGCCATCGCGCCTGTGGCGGCGAGCTTGCGCATCGGTTTCTCCTTGTTCCGGGACCACTCGGTGGGGGTCCGTCGGATGGTCCGATGCACCTGCGGCTGGATCGGTTCGGTCGGGGACGCTGTTCCATCCCGATTTCTGGGGATCCGCGCGACTCGGCCACGCGGAACCGCAATTCTTTACCCGACAGCGGGTGCGCGACGCTCTAGTCTGTGACTTCTTCCCCCCTGTTGAGCTGCAGTTGGCAACCACCCGGAGGAGGGTCGGATGGCGGGCAAGCACCGCAGGGTCGTCCAGGTACACGGTGATGACACCTACGAGCGCATCTGGGACCTGGTCCGTCTCGGGGCGGTGGTGAGCGTCGAGTTCGTGCTGTCGGACGACCGTCAGATGCTCGCCACGACGACGATCGTCGACGACCACGGAGTCACGGTCGACCAGACCGTCGTCGAGGTCTGAGCTCAGCCGCGCTACTCGTCCACACCCACCGTCGCCGCGCTCCTGGCGCCGACGTCGGCGTGCTCGGGTGAGCCCGGCAGGTGCAGCGGCAGGTGGAGCGGAGCGTGCACCTCGACGAGGACGCGCCGCGCGGTGGAGTCGACCGACACGGTGGCGGTCAGGCCCGGGTAGCGGGCGAACGCGCCGACGCGACGGAGGTAGCCGAACACCGCTGCCCGCGCGACATCGGCGTCGAGGTGCAGGTCGGCGTCGAGGCCCTCGCCGTACGCCTCGTCCCCGGACGCGCCGGCGTCGGCCGCGGTGAGGGCGGCCCCGTCGGCGAGGGTGTCGAGGCTCTGCCGCTGGAGGTACGCCGCGGAGGCGTCGGTGACGACCGCCGCCATCATCAGCAGCACCACGGCGAACCCCATGACCAGCAGCGTCACGGTGCCCCGCTCACTCCGGTGCCTGGCCACCACCGACCTCCTGGAACTGCCCGATCGGCACCGTCTGGGTCGCGTCGAGCGCGAAGCTCGGGCGGTTGCCTCCCAGCGCGCTCGGCATCATCGGCAGCACGACCCGTGAGTGCACCGAGACCGTGATCACGGAGGTGCCCTGGTGACAGTCGGAGGGGTACGGCGTACAGGTCACCCGCACCGCGGGCGCCACCCCGTCCACGCCCTGGTCGTCGAGGGCGACCCTCGCCGCGGTCCGCGCTCGCGCAAGCCCGGTCGAGTCGTCCGGGGCCAGCGCGTACGCGCGTGCGGCCGCGCGGGTGGCTGCCGTGACTCCGAAGGCGCCCCGCTGCACCTGGAAGACCGACATCACGATCCAGAGCACGGGCAGCACCAGGAGGATCCCGAGCCACGCGAGCTCGACCAGCGCGCTGCCTCGCTCGTCGCGTCGGCTCATGGCTGCTCCTCGACGGCGTGCCCCGACACGTCGAGCGAGACGGCAGGACCACCGATGCCGAGCGCCGGCACGACGACGTGGACGGTCACCTCCACGGCCGGTGCGCCGTCGATGGTCACCTCGCGAGCCGTGACGCCACGGGCGTAGCGGCCGGCGAGCGCGCCCTCGATCTGCCGCCGGGTGCGCGCCGCTCCGTCGGCGGGGCCGCGGTCGAGGGTCGCGGCGTACCTCGCTCCCTCGGAGGCGGCGGCGGTGAGGGTGTTCCGGACCAACAGCACCAGGGCGACCTGGAGCACGCCGAGGAAGACCGGGACCAGGATGACGAGCACCAGCACGAAGTCGGCGACCGCGGCCCCGCGCTGGCCGCGCCCGTGCTGGCCCGGTCCGGCAGACACGACTCAGTGCACGCTGTCGAGAGCGGTCGTGAGCATGTCGGTGAGCTGCGGCTTGGCCAGCGAGTACAGCGCTCCGACCAGCCCCGCGGTCATCACCGTGACCAGCACCCAGCCCGGCACGTCGCCTCGCTCGTCACGCGGCGCGGTGAGGTGGAGCAGGAGGCGGACCAGAAGGCGGGTGAGCGGGTTCATCGTTCCTCTTCTCTGCTGGTGAGGCGGTCAGGGGGTCGTCAGCTGGAGGCCGATCACGCCGGGCCAGAAGGCGACCAGCACGGTCACCGGAAGGATCAGGAACACGACCGGGACCATCATCAGGATCTCCTTCCGGGCGGCGACCTCGATCAGCTCTCGGCGTCCGGCCTCGCGGACGTCGGCTGCCTGGGCATGCAGCACGTCGGCCAGCGGGGTGCCGCGTTCGACGGCTACGGCCACCCCTTGGGCGAAGCGCGCGACGGACGGGATCCCGGTGGTGGCGGCCATCCGGTCGAAGGCCTGGGCCACCGGCTCACCGGTGCGGACGGCGGCGAGCACGGAGGCGAGGTCACGCGAGAGCTCTCCGCCGCAACGACGCACGACACGGTCGAGCGCCGCGACCGGGCTCTCACCCGCGGCGACGGCGAGCGCGAGCAGCTCGGCCAGCACCGGGAACTCGGCGAGCACCTTGCGCTCACGCGCCGTGACCTGGGAGCCCAGGTAGGTGTCGCGGGCGAGGACGCCGACCGCGAACCCGGTGGCGCACAGGAGCAGCGAGCCGACGGTGTCACCATGACCACCGAACGTGGTGAGGAGGCTGTACGCCGCCACCACCGCGAACCCGCCGACACCCCAGAGCACCTGTTCGACCCGGAAGTCGTGCACCGTGGTGTCCAGCCCGGCCCGCGTGAGGCGGCGTCGGACGGACGCGGCGCCGCCGAGGATCCGCTCGACGGCGTCGGCGGCCGCCCGGAGCACCGGACCGAACACCCTCGCCGCAGCGGACACCGGCGACGACGTGGGCTCGTCCCTACGCGCCGGGCGCCCCATCCGCGGGACATCACGGACGTACGGAAGGACCCGCAGGGCGAGCGTGGCTCGGTGGAGGGCCCGCAGCCGGGCGAGGACCAGCACCAGCCCGACCCCGGCGGTGCCACCGAGCAGAACGCCGGCGAGGAGCGGACTCACGACAGGATCCGGCGGTCTTGTGGCAGTCGACCGATGCGCATCATCAGCCGGTACGCGACGAGGCAGGTGCTCGCGGCGAACAGCAGCACCATCGTGCCGGCGGGCGAGGCGTAGCGCCGGACCACGCTGGGCTGGAAGCTCATCATCAGCAGGACCAGCCAGGGTGCGGCCACCGCCAGGCGGGCGCCGTTCACGGTCCAGGCCTGGCGGGCCTCGAGCTCGGAGCGGGTGCGCGCCTCGTCGCGGAGGTATCCCGAGAGGTTGCGGAGCAGCCGGCCGAGCTCCCCGCCGCCCACCTCGCGAGCGACGCGCAGCCCCTCGACCACGCGGTCGCCGACGGGGTCGGCGAGGCGGTGCTTGAGGCGGTCGAGGCACTCGCCGAACCGCCCGGTCACCTGGTAGTCGAGTGCGAACGCCGCGAACGACGAACGCAGCGGTTCCGGGCCGCGCACCGACAGCTGGGCGAGGGCGTCCGGCAGCGACAGGCCCGCGCGAACGGCGCTGGCGAGGTTGTCGACGGCTTCGGGCCAGACCTCGGCGAAGTCGCGTCGGCGCCGTCGCGCCCGCCCCGCCACGACCACGACCGGGAGATAGGCACCCATCGCACCGAACAACAGCGCCACCGGCGGGGTACGCGTCATCACCTGCAGCAGCAGCGTCGTCGAGCAGCCGGTGACCAGGCAGAGCACGAGGAACGCCGACGACGACACGTGGCCGAGCCCGGCTCCCGCCAGCAGCCCGGCGACGCGCGAGCGGTGGCGGCGTACCCGGGGCGCGGAACGCGGCACGGCGAAGACGGACCAGATCAGCAGCAGGCCGACACCGAGGCCGAGGCCCACGAGCACACCCATCAGTCGGTCCCCCGCAGAACGGCGTGGACATCGATGCCGACCCGCTCGAAGCTGCCCGGACGAGGCGGCATCCCCCCGGCACGCCGTAGGTCTCCCGAGCGGCGCTCGAAGATCGGCTCGATCTCGATCACGTCGTGCTCCACCCGGCCCGGCACGCCGACGATCTCGTTGACGCGGCGCACGCCGTGCTGGTCGATGCCGAGGTGGACGACGAGATCGACGCTGGCCGCCACCGTCGGGACCACGAAGCGAGCCGAGACGTTCTCTCCGGCCAGCAGCGGCAGCGTGCACGTCTTGACCAGGGCCTCGCGTGCGGAGTTCGCGTGCAGGGTGCACATGCCGGGGACTCCGGCGTTGAGCGCGAGCAACAGGTCGAGGCACTCCTCGGCACGGACCTCGCCGACGAGGATCCGGCTCGGCCGCATGCGGAGGCTCTCCTTCACCAGATCGCGCAGCCTGATCTCGCCGGTGCCCTCCAGCCCGCTCTGCCGAGTCTGCATCGCGACCCAGTCGGGATGCGGGAAGCGCAGCTCGAAGACCTCCTCGGCACTGACCACCCGGTCGCCACCGGGGATCGCGGCAGCAAGGCAGTTCAGGAAAGTGGTCTTGCCGGCCTGCGTGCCGCCCGCGACCAGGATGTTGAGCCCGGCCCGCACCGACGCCTCGAGGAACGTCGCGGCCGGGGTCGTCAGCGTCCCGAGCTCGACCAGCTCGGGGAGCCGAGCGGCGGTGAGGATGAACTTGCGGATGTTCACCGCGGTCCACCCGCGACTGATCCCCTCGAGCACCACATGGAGGCGATGACCCTCGGGGAGCATCGCGTCGACGAACGGCCGGGAGATGTCGATCCGCCGGCCCGACGCCTTGAGCATCCGCTCGACCAGCTCCTGCACCAGGGCGCGGGTGAGCATCAGGTTGGTCAGCTCGTGCCGGCCGCACCGTGCCACGAAGACGCGCGAGGGGTCGTTGATCCAGATCTCCTCGACGGAGGGGTCGTCCAGGAACGGCTGGAGCGGGCCGAAACCGGCCACCCGGGCGACCAGCTCGCCGACCATCGAGTCGACGTCGCTGACCGGAGCGACGACCCCGGTCAGGCTGAGCTCGTCGTGGGCGCGGACCACGGCCTCGGCCAGGCGGCGTACGACGAGCGCGTCGCGCTGCGGGTCGACACCGTCGCGACGCACGGCAGCACGCACCTGCTGGTCGAGCGACTCGACCAGCTCTGCATGCGCCTCCGCGGCCAGAACTGCCACCGGCGATCCCTCTCCCGAGTAAGAGATCCGTGACCGCAACCTACGACCGAGGACCCGTGCTCGGGAAGAGGTCTGCCCGGATCTGTGGAACCCAGCCAGGCCGACCAGGGCGGGCCGCACCGCGAGAACTCCCCGTCAACCAGCTCGGGGCCGGCCCACGAAGTCCACCGGATCCTGGATGCGGCGACGTGACGCGTCGGTGACGCATCGGTGCGCAGCCTGGCTTCCGAGGCAGGCGAGGCAGGACGGGGAGATGGCTGTGCCCGTGACACCGGCC
>Ga0105239_10002802_pt1 | contig 21794 bp, 19 predicted proteins | sample KBSC44metaG_FD_92761 | JGI IMG/M metagenome (GOLD analysis project Ga0105239, IMG submission 92761) | Corn rhizosphere microbial communities from Kellogg Biological Station, Michigan, USA - KBS C4-4 metaG | ecosystem: Host-associated > Plants > Roots > Rhizosphere > Soil | place: Michigan, USA... | reverse complement strand
GAATACGCCACAACGTCGTGGCTCGAGATGTCAGGAGATGTGATGAGCAGGACCATGATCAAGAAGGGTGACGAGGTCGGTGCGACCACCGCCGAGTACGCCGTCTGCACGGGTGCCGGAGTCGGGTTCGCCGGGCTCCTCTTCAAGTTCCTCACCAGCGACACGGGGCAGCACATCGTCAACACCGTGTTCGACCACGTCCTCAAGCTGCTGCCGTTCTGACCGGACGCGCCAGGGGGACGGCCTGAGGAAGAGAGCCGGCCGGCGGGGAGGTGCAGGGGGCGTGATCGGCTCCCCGCCGGCCATCGACGACGAGCAGGGGACGAAGGAGGAGAGATGCGACGAAGGCGTGACCAGACCGGAGCCGTGACTGCCGAGGCGGCCGTCGTCCTGCCGGTCCTCGTGCTCTTCGCGCTCGGCCTGGTGTGGCTGGTCGCGCTCGGGGCCACCCAGGTCCGGGCCCTCGACGCCGCGCGCGAGACGGCCCGCGCCGTGGCCCGCGGCGAGGACCGTCAGGCCGGCATCGGCCTCGGCGCGCGCGTCGCCACGGCGGGCGCGGTCATCTCGGTGACCGAGGAGGGAGACACGGTCGCGGTGACGGTGGACGCGCCGGTGCGCGGGCCAGGTGGACTGTTCGCGTTCCTCCCGGCCTACCACGCGCGTGCCACGGCCGTGGCCGCCGCAGAGCCGGTCGGCCCATGACCAGACGCCGCCCGAGAGACGAACGAGGCGCCGTCGTGGTCGCGGCCGTCGGCCTGGTCGGTCTCCTCGTCCTCGTCGCCGCGATCAGCGTGGGCACGGTGGCCATCGTGCTCGACCACCGGCGCGCCCAGGTCGCAGCGGACCTCGGCGCGCTTGCCGGTGCCGCTGAGCTCCGGCGTGGTGGGGACGCCTGCCACCGGGCGGCGCAGATCGTCGGGCGCCACAACGTGGCCGTGACCGACTGCGCCGTCGAGGGCGCCACGGTCCTGGTCACCACCTCCGTGTCCCTGCCGTCCGCCCTGGGGGGTCACCGGCTGCAGGCTCGTGCCCGGGCCGGTCCAGCGGCTCCGTCCGGCGCCGGACCCGCGTCGAGCGCTATGCCCGCGGCACTCCCGTGAGCAGCAGGTCGAGCAGCCGCACGGCGCCGTGCTTGTCCAGCGGGTTGTTCTGGTTGCCGCACTTCGGGGACTGCACGCACGAGGGGCACCCGTCGGCGCAGGCGCACGAGTCGATCGCGTCGCGGGTGGCCTCGAGCCAGTCGGCGGCGGTGTGGAAGCCGCGCTCGGCGAACCCCGCTCCGCCGGGGTGCCCGTCGTGGACGAACACCGTGAGCTGGCCGGTGTCGGCGTGCCGGGCGGTCGACACCCCGCCGATGTCCCAGCGGTCGCACGTCGCGAACAGCGGCAGCAAACCGATCGCGGCGTGCTCCGCGGCATGTGCGGCGCCCGGCAGGTCCCTCGGGTCCACCCCGCAGTCGGCCAGCACGTCGTCGGGCAGCGTCCACCAGACCGCCGCCGTCTCGAGCGTCCGCTCGGGCAGGTCGAGCGGCTGCTCGCCGAGCACCTCGCCGCTCGGCACGCGCCGCTTGAGGAACGACACGACCTGGTGGGTCACCCGCACCGGGCCGAACGACAGCCGCGCGCGCCCCCACGCCTCGTGGGCACGCTCGGTCACGATCGCGATGTCGGTGACCTCCCGCGCCGAGGTCGAGTAGTCCACGTCCGTGCGCGACACGATCGCGACCGACTCGCCGAGGTCGAGCTCGTGGACGAGGTAGCTCTCCCCCTGGTGAAGGTAGACGGCTCCGGCGTGCGCCGTGCCGTGGGACGACGCGTGGTCGACCGTGCCCAGCACGCGTCCGGTGCCCTCCTCCACGAGACGCACCGGGGAGCCGCCGGAGGAGCGGATGTCGGCGAGGTCGGACGCCCGGCGCCGGTCGGTCCAGTACCAGCCGTGGGGCCGGCGCCGCAGCAGCCCGGCTGCCGTGAGCGCGTCGACGGCATCGCGCGCGCCCGGGCCGAACAGCGCGAGCCCGTCCTCGGTCAGCGGGATCTCGGCCGCTGCTGCGCACAGGTGCGGCCCGAGGACGTAGGGGTTGTCCGGGTCGAAGACCGTGGCCTCGACCGGGCGGCCGAACAGGCTCTCCGGGTGGTTGACCAGGTAGGTGTCGAGGGGGTCGTCCCGCGCCACCATCACCCCCAGCGCGTCGCCGCCGGTGCGCCCGGCGCGGCCGATCTGCTGCCACAGCGCGGCGCGCGTCCCGGGGAACCCGCCCAGCAGCACGGCATCGAGGCCGGACACGTCGATGCCGAGCTCCAGCGCGTTGGTCGCGGCGAGGCCGATCAGCGCGCCACTGCGGAGGGCGTGCTCGAGGGCCCGACGCTCCTCGGGGAGGTAGCCCCCGCGGTACGCCGCGACGCTGTCTGCCAGGACCGGGTCGACCTCGGCCAGAAGGCGGCGGGCGCCGAGCGCCACCGCCTCCGCTCCCTTGCGCGACCGCACGAACGCCAGCGTGCGGACGCGGTCGACGACGAGGTCGGTGAGCAGGTCGGCGAGCTCGGCGGTCACCGAACGGCGTACCGGGGCACCGTGCTCGCCGGCGTGGGACACGAACGGCGGCTCCCACAGCGCGAGCGCCACGCGGCCCCGGGGCGACGCGTCGTCGGTGACCGCGACCACCGGGAGGCCCGTGAGCCGGCGCGCGGCCACCTCCGGCTCGGCCACGGTGGCGGAGGCGAGCACGAACGTGGGATCGGCGCCGTAGAGCGCCGCGACCCGACGCAGCCGGCGGATGATCTGCGCGACGTGGGCGCCGAAGACCCCGCGGTAGTGGTGGCACTCGTCGATCACGACGTACCGCAGGGCGCCGAAGAACCTCGACCAGCGCTCATGGCCCGGCAGCAGGGAGCGGTGCAGCATGTCGGGGTTGGTGAGGACGTACTCCGCGTGGTCGCGGGTCCATTCGCGCTCCTCGGAGGAGGAGTCGCCGTCGTGGGTCGCCGCGCGCAGGTCGGGCACGCCGAGGGCGCAGACCGCCGCCAGCTGGTCCTGCGCGAGCGCCTTGGTCGGCGAGAGATAGAGGACGGTCGCGCCGCGCTGCCCCTTGGGCCCCCGCGAGGTCACGATGTCGGTGAGTGCCGGCAGGAGGTAGCCCAGGCTCTTGCCGGAGGCAGTGCCGGTCGACATCACCGTGTGGTTGCCGTCGTGGGCGAGCGTGGCCGCCGCGGCCTGGTGCTCCCACGGCGCATGGACACCGGCCCGCTGCCAGGCCTCGACCACGGCGGGAGACGCCCACGTCGGCCAGGCACAGGAGCGCGCGCTGCGCGGCGGCAGAACCTCGAGGTGGGTGAGCCGTTCGTCCCGGCCTGGCGCGAGCGTGAGCCGCTCGATCAGGGTCTCCAGCGGGATGGTCCTCACGACGGCGAGTCTGACAGCGGCCGCCGACCACCCGGCGTGCCCGGTCGCGTCCGGTCCGATCGCGCGCAGTCGTGATTGAATGGAAACGCACCCATCACCGGGTCGAAGGACAGGCGCGAACACGCCCGCATCACGCTTGGGAGAGATTGTGGATCTTTCGCTCGAGACTCGCGAGGTGGCCGATCGGACGGTCGTCACCGTCGGAGGCGAGATCGACGTCTACACGGCACCGAAGTTGCGGGACAAGATCACCGAGCTGGTCAACGCGGGCCACCACGACCTCCTGGTCGACATGGAGAAGGTGGAGTTCCTCGACTCCACCGGCCTCGGCGTGCTGGTGGGCGGGCTGAAGAAGGTGCGTGCGCAGCAGGGCTCGATGGAGCTGATCTGCAGCCAGGACCGGCTGCTCAAGATCTTCCGGATCACCGGCCTCGCCAAGGTCTTCACGATCCACGACTCCGAGACCGGCGCGCTCGACGCCTGAGGGCGTGATCTGGCTCACCCCACGGTCGTGACCGGCGACACACCTGCGTAGACTCCGCCGCGGTCTGTGTTAGCCGAACCAACCGAGGAGAAACATGACCGGGCTCATTCCCGAGGTCGTGCAGCTCGACGGCTCCAACCTCGTACTCGTCTTCGTCGTGGCGGTGATCGCGCTCGGCGCGCTCGCCATGGCGGCGATGTTCCGCAACGAGGTCCTGGCTGCCGGCGAGGGCACCGACAACATGAAGAACATCGCGCACGCGGTGCAGGAGGGGGCCAACGCCTACCTCACCCGCCAGTTCCGCACGCTCGCGGTCTTCGCCGGGATCGCGTTCTTCGCGCTGCTGGCTCTTCCCGCGGACGACTGGGGCGTGCGCATCGGGCGCTCCCTGTTCTTCCTGGTGGGCGCCGGGTTCTCCGCAACCGTCGGCTACCTCGGCATGTCGCTGGCCGTGAAGGCGAACCTGCGCGTCGCTGCCGCAGCCAACGACACCGGCCGTGACCCGGCGATGAAGATCGGCTTCCGCACGGGCGCCACGGTCGGGATGCTCACGGTCGGCCTCGGTCTGCTCGGCGCGAGCATCGTGGTGATCGTGTTCAAGGACAAGGCACCGCACGTCCTGGAGGGCTTCGGCTTCGGAGCCGCTCTGCTGGCGATGTTCATGCGTGTCGGCGGCGGCATCTTCACCAAGGCGGCCGACGTCGGCGCCGACCTGGTCGGCAAGGTGGAGCAGAACATCCCCGAGGACGACCCCCGCAACGCCGCGACGATCGCCGACAACGTGGGCGACAACGTGGGCGACTGCGCCGGCATGGCGGCCGACCTCTTCGAGTCGTACGCCGTGACGCTGGTCGCCGCGCTGATTCTCGGCTCGCAGGCCTTCGGCGACAAGGGTCTGGTCTTCCCGCTCCTGATCCCCGCGATCGGCGCCCTCACGGCCGTGCTCGGTGTCTACCTGACGGTGCCCCGCGCCGGCGAGAACGGCCTGAAGACGATCAACCGCGCCTTCTACATCTCCGCAGCGGTGGGCGCCCTGGGCTCGGTGGTGCTGTCCTACGTCTACCTGCCGGGCAGCTTCAAGGACTTCGACAACGTGCCGACGACCGCGCTCGACACGATCTCCAGCAGCGCCGCCGACGGTGACCCCCGGTTGATCGCGTCCGTCGCGGTCGTGATCGGCATCGTGATGGCGGCCGGCATCCTGGCGCTCACGGGCTACTTCACCGGCACCGAGTACAAGCCGGTCAAGGACGTCGGCAAGACCTCCCTCACCGGCGCCGCAACGGTCATCCTCTCCGGGCTCTCGGTCGGGTTCGAGTCGGCCGTCTACACCACGATGGTGATCGGCGCTGCGGTGTTCGGGGCGTTCCTGCTCGGCACCGGATCGCTGACGATCTCGCTGTTCGCGGTCTCGCTCGCCGGCTGTGGCCTGCTGACCACGGTCGGTGTGATCGTGGCCATGGACACCTTCGGTCCGGTCTCGGACAACGCCCAGGGCATCGCCGAGATGTCGGGCGACGTCAGCCCTGCGGGAGCCCAGATCCTGACCGAGCTCGACGCGGTCGGCAACACCACCAAGGCGATCACGAAGGGCATCGCGATCGCGACCGCGGTGCTCGCCGCGACCGCGCTCTTCGGGTCCTACGCCACCTCGGTGCTCGACAAGCTCGTCGAGGTGAAGGCCGACAGCTCGACGCTGCTGGACTTCTTCGTGTTCAACCCGAGCGTCCTGGTCGGCGTGCTCCTCGGTGCTGCCGCGGTGTTCCTGTTCGCGGGCCTGGCGATCAACGCCGTGGGTCGTGCCGCGGGCGCGGTCGTGTTCGAGGTGCGCCGCCAGTTCCGGGAGATCCCCGGGATCATGGAGGGCACCGGTCGTCCGGAGTACGGCAAGGTCGTGGACATCGTCACCAAGGACTCGCTGCGCGAGCTGGTGACTCCCGGCCTCCTCGCCGTGCTGGCCCCGATCGCGGTCGGCTTCGGTCTCGGTGTCGCCTCGCTGGCGGGCTTCCTCGCCGGTGCGATCGGCACCGGCACGCTGATGGCGATCTTCCTGGCGAACTCCGGTGGCGCGTGGGACAACGCCAAGAAGCTCGTCGAGGACGGCCACCACGGCGGCAAGGGCTCCGAGGCACATGCCGCGACCGTCATCGGCGACACCGTCGGCGACCCGTTCAAGGACACCGCCGGACCGGCGATCAACCCGCTGATCAAGGTGATGAACCTGGTCTCGCTGCTGATCGCCAGCGCCGTGGTGTCGATGAGCGTCGGCGACAACCAGCACGACGGACTGCGGATCCTGATCGCCCTCGTGGCGGTCGCGATCATCGCGGTCGCGGTCTACGTGTCCAAGCAGCGCGAGGTGGCGATCAGCGACGACCACGACGACAGTGGCTCGTCGGCGTTCGCACCGCACACCCCCGCCTGACGCGAGCACAGCACGCGGGCCGTCACCTCCGGGTGGCGGCCCGCGTCGCGTTCGGGGTGTCTAGGGTCGAGTTCGTGGCCGACCTGATCCCGCGCCTGCGCGACGCCCTCGCGGCGGCCGACTACACCGTCGAGGGTGTCTCGGCGTTGCTCGGTACGACGGCCCACGAGGCCCTGCACCGCAACGAGACCACGCCTGGCCTGCGGCGCACGGCGGGAGGCTCCGCGCTGGAGACGCTGACCAGGCTCTGGCTGCTCCAGGCCACTGCGTCGGTCGACGCTGTCGAGCGAGCACTGCCCGGTCTGCTCGATCCGCTGTGCGCGGCGGGGATCCTCGAGCGCTCGGTCGGCGAGGTCGCCGCCCGCGTCGACCTGCGGCCCTACGGGGCCGACGAGGGCAACCTGTGGGTGCTCTCCGACCTGACGCCCGGGCTCGACGGTGCGCCGAACCGCGTCGACGCCGACCACGTGCTCGGGATCAGCCCGGCGGCCACCTCGCTCGCCGAGCTGACGGTCCGCGAGCCTGTCGGCAGCGCGCTCGACGTCGGCACCGGCTGCGGCGTGCAGTCCCTTCACCTCGCTACGCACGCACGCCGCGTGGTGGCGACCGACGTCAACCGCCGAGCGCTCTGGCTGGCCGGCCTGAACGCCGAGCTCAACGGTATCCGGACCGACTCGAGCACCGAGGGCCTGGAGCTGCGGGAGGGGAGCCTGTTCGAACCCGTCGCCGGTGAGCGCTTCGACCTGGTGGTCACCAACCCGCCGTTCGTGATCTCGCCGGCGTCGGGAGAGCGCCTGGTCTACCGCGACTCCGGGCTCCCCGGCGACAGCGTCGTCGAGCAGATCGTCCGTGGCCTCCCGCACCACCTGAACCCGGGCGGGATCGGCCAGGTCCTCGCGAACTGGGCCGTGGTGCGCGACCAGCCCTGGGACGAACGGCTCGCCGGCTGGCTCGAGGGCTGTGACGCCTGGGTCGTGCAGCGCGAGGTGCTGGACCCCGCGGCGTACGTCGAGCTCTGGCTGAGGGACGCCGGGGTGCACGGCACCCCGGACTACCGGCGCCGCTACGACACCTGGCTGTCGTGGTTCGAGGACCAGCGGGTCGAGGCGATCGGCTTCGGCTGGATCAACCTCCGGTCCCGATCCGGCTCGCGCGCCGGTCAGGACGACCACCGGCTCGAGCAGTGGCGGTGGGAGGTCGAGCAGCCGCTGGGGCCCGAGGTGACCGCGCACTTCGCGCGCGTGGACTCCCTGCGCGACCTCGCGGACGACGCGCTGCTGGCGACCAGGCCGCGCCTGCGCGCCGACGTCGAGCAGGAGACCCGCGGTGCGCCCGGTGCCGAGGACCCGGGCGTGATCGTGCTGCGTCAGCAGCGTGGGCTCCGTCGAGCCCGGCAGGTCGACACGGTGGAGGCCGCGCTCGCCGGCGCCTGCGACGGCAGCCTGACCGTCGGCCAGCTGCTCGCTGCGCTCGAGCAGCTCCTCGGTCCGGAGGTCTCCGCGACCGACCGGCTGGCCGCCGTACGGGGGCTCGTGGCCGAGGGATTCCTCGACCTGGCGTAGACCACCGCAGCCCCGGTCGGCTGGACGCGAGCGGGCCGCTGCTCGCCCCGCGCGCTACCTTGTGTCCCGGCAACCCGCCACCCATTCGGTTAGGACCGCAGCAGAAGTGGCACACAAGCTCGTCATCGTCGAGTCACCGGCCAAGGCCCGCACCATCGAGGGCTACCTCGGCCGGGACTACGTCGTGGAGTCGTCCATCGGGCACATCCGCGACCTCCCGCAGACGGCTGCGGACATCCCCGCGAAGATCAAGGGCGAGTCATGGGCGCGCCTCGGGGTGAACGTCGACGACGGCTTCAAGCCGGTGTACGTCGTGTCGCGCGACAAGAAGGCGCACATCACCAAGCTGAAGGCGCTGCTGAAGGACGCCGACGAGCTCTATCTCGCGACCGACGAGGACCGCGAGGGCGAGGCGATCGCCTGGCACCTCCTCGACGAGCTGAAGCCGAAGGCCGACCTGCCGGTCAAGCGGATGGTCTTCCACGAGATCACCCCCCAGGCGATCCAGGCCGCGGTGGAGACACCGCGCGAGATCGACATGGACCTCGTCGAGGCGCAGGAGGCCCGTCGGATCCTCGACCGCCTCTACGGCTACGAGGTCTCCCCGGTGCTGTGGAAGAAGGTCATGTCCGGCCTCTCCGCGGGCCGGGTGCAGTCCGTCGCGACCCGGCTCGTGGTCGACCGCGAGCGCGAGCGGATGGCGTTCAGGGCGGCGTCGTACTGGGACCTCGAGGGCACCTTCGACGCGGGCGCCGACCACGAGCAGCGGATGTTCGGCGGCAAGCTGCACAGCATCGACGGCGTGCGGGTCGCCCGGGGCACCGACTTCGGGGACGACGGCAAGCTCAAGGACGGCGCCAAGGTCGTCCACGTCAACCAGGCGCGCGCCGAGCAGCTGGTGGAGGCGCTGCACGACACCGCCTTCACCGTCCGCTCGGTGGAGTCCAAGCCCTACACCCGCAAGCCCTATGCGCCCTTCCGGACGACGACGCTGCAGCAGGAGGCCAGCCGCAAGCTCGGGTTCAGCGCCTCCTCGACGATGTCGGTCGCGCAGCGCCTCTACGAGAACGGCTTCATCACCTACATGCGCACGGACTCGACGACGCTGTCGGACACCGCGCTGAACGCCGCCCGCAGCCAGGCGCGCGAGCTCTACGGCTCCGAGTACGTCCCGGACGCGCCACGGGTCTACGCCTCCAAGGTCAAGAACGCCCAGGAGGCCCACGAGGCGATCCGTCCGGCCGGGGACAACTTCCGCACCCCCGCCCAGACCGGTCTGACCGGTGACCAGTTCCGGCTCTACGAGCTGATCTGGATGCGCACGATCGCCTCGCAGATGAAGGATGCCGCCGGCAACTCGCTGACGATCCGGCTCGGCGGCCCGTCGGCCGATGGTGAGGACGTCGTCTTCTCGGCGAGCGGCAGGACCATCACCTTCCACGGCTTCCTCAAGGCGTACGTCGAGAGCACCGACGACGCCGACGCGGCCCGTGACGACGCCGAGAGCAAGCTGCCGAACCTGACCGAGGGCGCCTCCGTCAGTGCGGCCGCGCTCCGGGCCAGCGGGCACGAGACCAAGCCGCCGGCCCGCTACACCGAGGCCTCGCTGATCCAGGAGCTCGAAGGTCGGGAGATCGGTCGGCCGTCGACGTACGCCTCGATCATCGGCACGATCCTCAACCGGGGCTACGTCTACAAGAAGGGCACGGCGCTGGTGCCCGCGTGGCTGGCGTTCTCGGTGGTCCGGCTGCTGGAGGAGCACTTTGCGCGGCTGGTGTCCTACGAGTTCACGGCGCGGATGGAGGACATCCTCGACGAGATCGCCGGTGGCCGGAAGAACCTGCAGACCGAGCTGGCCGAGTTCTACTTCGGCAGCGCCGACGTCGAGGGCCTCAAGAAGCTGGTGACCGAGCTCGGTGAGATCGACGCCAAGGAGCTGGCGACCTTCCCGGTGCTCCGGCCCGACGGGCAGCCGAGCGGGATCGACCTCCGGGTGGGCCGTTACGGGCCGTACGTCGAGGACACGACCGACACCTCCGAGACCCCTCCGCGCGCCAACGTGCCCGAGGACCTGCCGCCCGACGAGCTCACCGAGGGGATGGCGCGCGAGCTGCTGGCCAATCCGGCGGGTGCGGAGAAGGAGCTCGGCAACGACCCCGACAGCGGGCTGCCGATCGTCGCGCGCAACGGCCGCTACGGTCCCTACGTCACCGAGGTCCTGCCCGAGGATGCCCCCAAGAAGCAGAAGGCGCGCACGGGCTCGCTGTTCAAGGACATGTCGCTGGACACGATCACCCTGGAGCAGGCGCTTCGGCTGCTCTCGCTGCCGCGCGTCGTCGGCACCGACCCCGAGTCCGGGGAGGAGATCACCGCGCAGAACGGTCGCTACGGGCCCTACCTGAAGAAGGGCACGGACTCGCGGTCGCTGGAGACCGAGCAGCAGCTCTTCGACATCACCCTCGAGCAGGCGCTGGCGATCTACGCGCAGCCGAAGACCCGCGGACGCGCCGCCGCTGCGCCGCCGCTCAAGGAGCTCGGCGCCGACCCGGTCTCTGGCAACCCCGTCGTGGTGAAGGCCGGCCGCTTCGGCGAGTACGTCACCGACGGAGAGTTCAACGCGACCCTCCGCAAGGACGACAGCGTCGAGGCGATCACGCTCGAGCGCGCCGCCGAGCTGCTCGCGGAGCGTCGCGCCAAGGGGCCGGCGAAGAAGACCGCGAAGCGTGCCGCCAAGAAGGCTCCGGCGAAGAAGACCGCCGCCCGGAAGACGACCAAGAAGGCCGCGGCGAAGAAGTCCTAGGCCGCGTCTAGGGTGTGCTCGTGGACTCGACAGGCTCAACCGCCGGCCACGGTGTCTACGCGGACTCCGGCCTGTTCCTGTGCTTCGAGGGCGGCGAGGGTGCGGGCAAGTCGACCCAGGCCGCGCTCCTCCACGACTGGCTCGTGGCCCGGGGCCACGACGTGCTGCTCACCTTCGAGCCCGGCGACACCCCGGTCGGCCGCGACATCCGGCGCATCGTCCTCGACCCGGCGACCGGCCACCTCGCCGACCGCACCGAGGCCCTGCTCTACGCCGCCGACAAGGCCGAGCACGTCGAGAAGGTGGTCCGCCCGGCGCTCGCCCGCGGCACCGTCGTGATCACCGACCGCTACGTCGACAGCTCCCTGGCCTACCAGGGCACCGGCCGGGAGATCCACGCCGGCGAGCTCGAGCACGTGCTTCGCTGGGCGACCGGCGACCTGCGCCCGCACCTGACGGTGGTGCTCGACGTCGAGCCCGCCGCCGGCCTCAGCAGGTTCGAGGAGCGCGACCGGATCGAGGCGGAGTCGCTGGACTTCCACCAGCGCGCCCGCCAGGGCTTCCTCACGCTCGCCGGCGCCAACCCCGAGCACTACCTGGTGCTCGACGCCCGAGCCGATCGTGACGCGCTGGCCGCGAAGATCCGCGACCGGGTCGAGGCGCTGCTGCCATGACGGTCTGGGACGACCTGGTCGGTCAGGGTCCGGTCATCGACCGGTTGCGCCAGGCGGTCGCCGGCGACATGACCCACGCGTGGCTGTTCACCGGCCCGCCGGGATCGGGTCGCTCCAACGCGGCGATCGCGTTCGCCGCCGCGCTGCAGTGCGAGGACGGCGGCTGCGGAGTCTGCCACTCCTGCCACGAGGTCCGGGTCGGCTCGCACCCCGACGTACGCGTCACCCGCACCGAGAAGCTCTCGATCGGCGTCGACGACGTCCGCGGACTGGTCCGCACGGCGGCGCTCGCCCCCGCCGGCCGTCGCTACCAGGTGATGGTGATCGAGGATGCCGACCGACTGACCGAGCCGGCCGCCAATGCGTTGCTCAAGGCGGTCGAGGAGCCCAACGCCCGCACGATCTGGCTGCTCTGCGCGCCGACGGTCGAGGACGTCCTGCCCACGATCAGGTCCCGCACCCGGCTGGTGGTGCTCGCCACCCCGAGCACCGACGACGTCGCCGAGTTCCTGCGGACCCGCGACCAGGTCCCCGAGGACGTCGCCCGGCACGCGGCGCGGGCGAGCCAGGGCCACATCGGGCGCGCTCGCGCGCTCGCGCGCGACGAGGAGACCCGCGCGCGGCGCCGTCACGTCGTGCAGATCCCGGCCGGCCTGACCAACCTCCGCGCCTGCATGCTGGCCGCGACCACGCTCCACGACGTCGCCAAGGAGGAGGCCGACTCCCTCACCGGCTCCCACGACGCCCGCGAGAAGGACGAGCTCGACCGGATGTACGGCGTCGTCGAGCGCGGCCGCAGGCCCCGGGAGTACGCCCCGGCGCTGCGCGACCTGGAGAAGTCCCAGAAGACCCGCGCGAAGCGCCGCCACCTCGACGTCGTCGACCGCGGGCTGATGGACCTGGTCTCGGTCTACCGCGACGTGCTCACGCTCCAGCTCGGCGCTGCCTCGGCGATGGTCAACGAGGAGATCTCGGCCGACGTGGAGCGGCTGGCCGCTGCCACCACGCCGGAGGGCAACCTGCGCCGGATCGACGCGGTCTTCGAGGCGCGCGAGCAGATGCTGGAGTTCAACGTGCCGGCGATGCTCGCGCTCGAGTCGTTGATGGTCGCGCTCCGCCTCGGTGACTGACCAGCCCTCCTGTGGAGCGGCCGGCACGTCTCCCACGACGTGTTGCCTAGGCTCTATCCATGTCGTCGACCCCTGAGCAGTCGCCCGTCGGTCCGTCCGGCCAGCCGGAGACGGACGACCGGCGCCGCGTCGTGCTCGTCGTCGTGGCCTGCGTGGCCGCGCTCGCCGTGGTGCTGGCCCTGGTCTACGTCCGCAACCGCGGCGACGACGCCCAGGGGTCCGCGGGGCCCACGCACCCCACCACGTCCGCGACGACGCCCTCGCCGAGCGACACGACCTCGCCGTCCGCCCCCGACCAGTCGCTGGTCCGGTTCTACGACCAGAAGCTCCACTGGCGAGGGTGCGGCCGCGACCAGTGCACGCTGCTCACGGTCCCGCTGGACTACGACCATCCGGACGCGAAGTCGATCCACCTCGCGGTGCTCAAGGTCCCGGCGCAGGGACACCGGATCGGCTCGCTGGTCGTCAATCCGGGCGGGCCGGGCGGCTCCGGGGTCCAGTACGCCGCCGCCGGCTCCCTGCAGTTCGGCGGGCCGCTGTCCGACGCCTACGACATCGTCGGCTTCGACCCCCGGGGCGTCGGCCAGAGCGACCCGCTGAAGTGCGTCGACACCGCCGAGCTGGACAAGATCGTCTCCTTCGACCCCGACCCCGACACCGCGGCAGAGCGCAACCAGATGGACAGCCTCATCCACGGCTTCGGCCAGGGTTGCCTCGACCACAGCGGTGATATCGCACGACACATGTCGACCCGGGAGGCGGCCCGCGACATGGACATCCTCCGGGCCGCGCTGGGCGAGAAGAAGCTGGACTACCTCGGCGCGTCGTACGGCACCTTCCTCGGGGCGACCTACGCCGACCTCTTCCCCGACCACGTCGGCCGGTTCGTCCTCGACGGCGCGATCGACCCGTCGCTGTCCAACGAGCAGCTGTCCCTGGAGCAGGCGCAGGGCTTCGAGACCGCGCTGCGCGCCTACGTCAAGGACTGCGTCGACGGTGGGGGTTGCTTCCTGGGCGACACGGTCGAGCAGGGCCTGCTCAAGATCCAGAGCCTGCTCGCCTCGGTGGAGAAGAAGCCGCTGCCGACCGACGACAGCCATCGCCCGCTCACCGAGGGCCTGGCGATGATCGGCATCTGGATGCCGTTGTACGTCAAGGACTACTGGGGCCAGCTGTCCTCTGCCTTGAAGGAGGCGTTCGACGGCCACGGCAGCGGCCTCCTCGGGCTCGCCGACCTCTACACCAACCGCGGGTCGTCGAGCTACAACGACAACTCGATGGAGGCGCTGTACGCCGTCAACTGCCTCGACCACGACGACTCGATCCCGACCAGCCAGGTGCCGTCGCACTTCGCCGAGTTCCAGAAGGTCTCACCGACCTTCGGCAGGGCGTTCGCCTTCGGCCTCTCCACCTGCGCGAGCTGGCCGATCCAGAGCGGCCAGCACACCGTGGCGCTGCACGCCGCAGGTGCACCGCCCATCGTCGTGATCGGCACGACGCGCGACCCGGCCACGCCGCTGAAGTGGGCACAGGCGCTCGCCTCCCAGCTCGACTCGGGTCAGCTGATCACCCGCGACGGCGACGGGCACACCGGGTTCCAGCGCGGCAACAGCTGCGTCGACGACGCGGTCCAGGACTGGTTGATCAAGGGCAAGGTCCCGCCACCCGACCTGAAGTGCTGATCCGGTTTCATCGCGGTCGCGGCGCGCCCCTATACTCGTCCGGCGCACCACCCCGCCGCCTTAGCTCAGTCGGTAGAGCGATTCACTCGTAATGAATAGGTCGTCGGTTCGATTCCGACAGGCGGCTCCACGCGGTTCATGTCTGTGGCCTCTGCGATGGCCGCACGGTGTCGGCCCGTAATGAACCAGCTCGTCGGTTCGATTCCGACAGGCGGCTCCAAGCTCCGGCTCCATCGCCGGTCACGCAGACGACCGTGACGCACCCCACGCTGCGGTCGGCGTCGCGATCGCGTAGGACTGCACCATGAGCCGATCTGCGCACGCGCGCGAGCTGTGGACCCTGCTCGAGCCGATCCACGCCGTCGTCTACTTCTCGCCCGAGCCGCTCGAGGCCTTCCGGACGGCCGGCTACCGCGGGTTCTGGATGGGCTACTTCGCGGGCCGAGCCGCGCCGCTCGGTGCCGCAGGCGCCGGCCTCGTCCACGCGGTGTTCTACAACTTCGCACGCGAGCGGGTTGCCCGAGCGCTGCCCTCGGCGTGGGAGCTCGCGCCGCCGGCGGTCGCGCTCGAGGCGCGCGCAAGCGGCTCGGTCGCCGCCCTGCGTCGACACCTCGGGAGCGCAGCGACGGGGTCCGGCATCGCCCGGGCCGCCGAGCTCGCCACGCGGGCGGCCACTGCTGCGCCGGAGGAGGGCCGCGTCCTGTACGCCGCGAACCGCGCCCTCCCGGTTCCGGAGGACCCTCTCGCCCGCCTGTGGCACGCGGCCACGCTGCTCCGCGAGCATCGCGGCGACGGCCACATCGCGGCGTTGATGGCCGCGGGGATCGGCGGGCGCGAGTCGCACGCCTTCCACGCGCTCGCCCATGCCACGCCCCGGCAGGTCTACGAGCTCGCCCGCGACTTCGACGATGCCGAGTGGTCCGAACGTGTCGAGCAGCTGCGCGGTCGAGGGCTCGCCGACACGGAGGGGCTGACGCAGGAGGGCGTCGAGCTCGACGCGGCGGTCGAGGCGCAGACCGATGCGCTCGCCGCGGCGGCGTACGACGTGCTCAGCTCCGCCGAGTGCGACGAGCTGGCAACGCTGCTCCGTCCGGTTGCACGCGCCGTCGTGGAGTCCGGCGAGCTCCCGCTCGACTCGCCGATGGGCCTGGACCTGCGGACCCTGGTCTCGTCGTGACGCTCAGCGGTGCCTGACCGGCCCGGTGCTGTCGCGGACCAGGAGCGTCGCGGGCAGCACGGCTGACCGCGGGGGACGACCGTCGAGCAGGTCGGCCAGCATCCCGGCTGCGAGGTGGCCCTTGGCGGCGATGTCCTGGCGCACGGTGGTCAGGGTCGGCCGGCTGGTCGAGGCGAGCGGGTTGTCGTCGTAGCCGACCACCGAGAGGTCCTCGGGCACCCGGAGACCGAGCTCGGCGGCAGCCTGCACGGCCGCGAGGGCGAAGACGTCGGAGAAGCAGAGGACGCCCGTGATGCCTCCGGTCTCGAGCAGCCGTCGGGCAGCGTCCAGGGCCGCGTCGTGCGGCTGGTACGGCGCGAGCACGACCTCGGGCTCGACCCCGGCCTCGGCCAGCGCGCCCCGCCAGCCGGTCAGCCGCTCGCGAGCCGGGTAGCTCTCCGAGTCGACGTCCGCGCCCGCGTCGGCCGCGCCCAGGGTGAGGATCCCGATCCGGCGGTGGCCGTGCTCGAGCAGGTGCCGGGCGCCCTGCGCCGCGCCGCCACGGTCGTCGACCCGTACGCCGGGCACGGAGCTGCCGAGGTCCTGGTCGACGGCGACCACGGGAAGGTTGCGACGACTGAGCCACTCCACGCCGGCCGACCGTGGCTCGCAGGTGTAGACGAGGGCGCCGTCGATGGCGACGTCGCGGGCCGGGACGAATCCGGGGTCCTTCGGCGGGGTCAGCACGGTGAGCGCGAGGCCCCGGGCGGCCAGCTCGTCGGCGACCGAGGCGACGAACGCGGCGGAGACCTGGTCCTCGAACGCCTCGCTCAACGCACCGTTGAGCAGCAGGCCCACCGACCCCACCCGGCCGCGCGCCAGCGCCCGTGCCGCGGGGTCGGGGCCGACGTAGCCGAGCCGGTCGGCAGCCTCGAGGATGCGCGTGCGCAGGTCGGCGGAGAGCTGGTCGGGCCGGGAGAAGGCGTTGGAGACGGTCATCCTGCTGACGCCGACCTCGTCGGCGACCGACTGCAGCGTGACCTTTCCCATGACCCGGCCAGTATCCCCCGGGTCCGAGAGGGTCAGCGGCACGCGGGCGTCCCGACGCGGCGGGTCGACGCCGGCTGGCGTCGCGGCTCGAGCGCTGCGGCGATCCGGTGCAGCCGGGAGGCGAGCCGGGCACGGGCACGGGTGCCGCGGGAGACCCGATCGCGCGGGAGGACGACAGGCGCGTCCGGGCGGGCGCTGCCGGCGAGCCTGCGGGTGGAGCGGACCGCCAGGTCGGCGGCGATGGCGAGGTCGAGCATGAGAGCTCCTTTCTGGACCTTTACCGGTAAAGTAGCGGAGCCTTCTGTACCGGTCAAGATGATTTCCGGTGAACTCCGACCGCTCCGCGGCGCGTCGACAGGTCCAGACCGCTCCGTAACGCACCTCGCGGTGGCTCGTTGGACCGACGAGTGGCCGCGCCTGGGGAATGGGGAGCGCGAGCGCCGTTGAGTTTGGGGAGATCGTGATGAAGAAGCTGGCAGTCCTTTGCATCACCGCGCTGGGGGCAGCGCTGCTGGTGCTCGGCACGGCGCCCTCGGCGTCTGCGTATCCCGATCTGAGCTGCCAGGTCACGGTCAGCCGCCAGGTCCTCCACCCCGGCCAGCAGTTCACGGTCACCGGCACGACCCCGGTCGCGGTCGACGCCCAGAACCAGCAGATCGCCGACTCGGCCATCCACTGGTCGTTCCGCTGGAACGGCGTCACGAAGACCCGCACCGGCCGCACGGCCAGCGCCACCTTCACGGCGCCCCGGGTCACCGGGACGCGGCACATCCCGCTGACTGCTCGCAACAGCAACCCGGTCAGCGACTGCGTGAAGCACTTCGACATCACCGTGGCCGCCGTCACGGTCTCGGCCCCGCACGGCGGCGGCAGCGGCCTGCCGGGCACCGGCGGACCCACCTTCTGGCTGCTGGTCGCCGGTCTCGTGCTGCTGCTCGGCGGCGGTGGCGCCGCGCTCTCCTCCCGTCGTCGCAGCTGACGGAGCCCGCCTCTTACGCAAGAAACTAGAACCGGTTATAGTTCTTCAATGATTCTGGACCGGTTCAAGGTCGACGGCCGCGTTGCCGTCGTGACAGGCGCAGGCAGGGGCATCGGGGCCGGTTCGGCGGTGGCGCTGGCGGAGGCCGGCGCGGACGTGGTGATCTCTGCGCGCCACTCCTCCCAGCTCGCGGAGGTCGCCGAGAAGATCGAGGCCGTCGGCAGGCGCGCTCTCGTGGTGAAGGCGGACCTGTCCGACCTCGACCAGATCGAGGCGCTGGCGCAGGCGGCGTTCGACGAGTTCGGCCGGCTCGACATCGTGGTCAACAACGTCGGCGGCACGATCCCGAACGCCTTCCTCGACACCGACACGGCCTACCTCGAGGAGGCGTTCCGGTGGAACGTGTCCACGGCGCACGCGCTGACCCGGGCCGCGGTCCCGCTCATGCTGAAGGGCGAGGACCCGGGCGGCGCGGTGGTGAACATCTCCTCGGTGATGGGCCGCACGGCCGGCCGTGGCTACCTCGCGTACGGCGTCGGCAAGGCGGCGCTGACCCACTGGACCCGGCTCGCGTCGAAGGACCTCGCACCGCTGATCAGGGTCAACGCGATCGGGGTCGGCTCGGTGATGACCAGCGCTCTGGACTTCGTCGCCAGTGACGAGGCGGTGATGAGGGAGATGGCGGAGAAGACCACCATGCAGCGCGTCGGCGAGGTCGAGGACATCGCGGCCGCCGTCGTCTACCTGGCCAGCCCCGCGAGCGCCTACCTGACCGGCAAGGTGATCGAGGCCGACGGCGGCCTGGACATCCCGAACCTCGACCTGCGGCTCCCCGACCTGGACCCCCGATGAGTGCGCGCAAGCGCGTCGTCGCCTGGTCCACGGGCACGGTGGGGCGCCATGCCCTGGCCGGCATCGACGCCCGGCCCGACCTGGAGCTGGTCGGGCTCTGGGTCTCCAACCCCGACAAGGCCGGTCAGGACGCCGGCCGGCTGGCCGGCCTGGACCGCGACCTCGGCGTGCTCGCGACGAACGACAAGGCCGCGCTGTTCGCGCTGCAGCCCGACGCGATCGTGCACACCGCGATGACGGACGACCGGATCTTCGACGCCCTCGAGGATCTCTGCGAGATGGTCGAGCACGGCATCAACGTGGTCTCCAGCGGCCCGGTGCTGCTCACCTTCCCCGACGGCCTGGGCCTGGACTCCTACGTCGACCGGATCAACAAGGCGGGGGCCGAGACCGGAGCCAGCCTGCACGTCAACGGCATCGACCCCGGCTTCGCCAACGACGTGCTGCCGCTGGCGATGAGCAGCCTGTCGCAGCGGATCGACCTGGTCCGGGTGAGCGAGATCGCCGACTACTCGACGTACTACCAGCCGGTGGTGATGCGCGACATCTACGGGTTCGGCAACCCGATGGACGAGGTGGCGATGCTGTGGCAGCCCGGCATCCTCACCACCGCGTGGGGCCCGGTCGTGAGGCACATCGCCGCGGGCCTGGACCTGGTGCTCGACGACGAGCTGGAGGAGATCGTCGAGCGGGTGCCGTCCGAGGTCGACCTGAGCACGGCGAGCGTCGACATCGCGGCCGGCACGATGGGCGCCGTTCGCTTCCAGGTGGTCGGCAAGGTCGGCGGGGTGCCGCGGGTGATCCTCGACCACGTCACGCGCACCTCCGTCGACCAGATGCCGCAGTGGCCGCAGCCCCCGGAGGGTGGCGGCTGCTACCGGGTGGAGATCGAGGGCGAGCCGATGATGGTCGTCGACTTCGTCCACCACGGGGAGGACGGCGACCACAACGTCTCCGGCATGGTCACGACGGCCATGCGGCTCGTGAACTCCGTGGCGGCCGTGTGCGATGCACCGCCGGGCCTGGTGCTGGCCAAGGACCTGCCTCTGGTCACCGGCCGCGGGCTCGTTCGCCGTTGAGTCCACGATGATGGCTCCATGACACCGGAGCCCGCACAGCCGTCGAGCGAGACCGCCCACCGGATCAGCGCGGACTCCGGCCTGCTCTGGACCGAGCAGGGCGCCTGGCCGGTCGCTCCGGGAGTCGTGCGGATCCCGCTCCCGCTGCCGATGGACGGCCTGCGGGCCGTCAACGTCTACGTGCTCGAGACCGACGACGGCCTGGTGCTCGTCGACGGCGGCTGGGCGATCCCGGAGTCGCGCGAGGTCTTCGAGTCGTCGATGAAGGATGCCGGCTACGCGCTCTCCGACATCCGCCGGTTCCTGGTCACCCACCTCCACCGCGACCACTACACGCAGGCGTACGTCGTTGGCCACGAGGTCGGCGCTCCGGTGTCGCTGGGGCTCGGTGACCGGGCGTCGATGGAGCTGATGCACGACCAGACGCTGTCGGTCGACCCGAACCTCTCCCGGCTGGAGGCTGCCGGTGCCCTCGAGCTGGCCGAGGGCTGGCGGGCGATGATGCCCCAGGGACGGCGTCCCTCGACCGACGACTACGGGATGCCCGACGAGTGGCTCGACCGGGACCTGACGCTGGACGTCGGCGGTCGGACCCTGGACGCGGTCGCCACGCCGGGGCACACGCAGGGCCACTACGTGTTCGCCGACCCGGCTGCCGGCCTGCTGTTCGCCGGCGACCACGTGCTGCCCACGATCACCCCGTCGATCGGGTTCGAGCCGCGCTGGGTCGAGCAGCCGCTGCGCGACTTCCTCGCGTCGCTCGCCAAGGTGCGGGCACTCCCGGACATGCGGCTGCTCCCGGCGCACGGTCCGGTCACCGAGAGCTCGCACGACCGGATCGACGAGCTCGTCGCCCACCACGACCACCGGCTCCAGATCTGCCTGGCCGCGGTCGCCGCGGGCGCGAGCACCGCCTGGGAGGTCGCGGGCGAGATCCCGTGGACCCGCCACGAACGACGTCGCGACCAGCTCGGTCCCTTCGACGCGGTGCTGGCCGCGTTCGAGACGCTCGCCCACCTGGACCTCCTGGCCGCGCGCGGCGAGCTGGTTCGCACCGACGACGGCACCGAGCGCCGGTACAGGGTCGACCACGCGGTCGGCTAGATTGACCCCACACGACAGGGGAGCCCGCGGCAGCGACGCCGGGGGCTGAGAGTGCGGATCAGCCGCAGACCCTTGAACCTGCTCCGGTTAGCACCGGCGAAGGAAGTCGAAGGAGCGTCATGCGCACTCGTTCCATGGCCATGCAGTACACAGTCCCGGTCACCCTCGTGGTGGCCGCCCTCGCGCTCGCGGGATGCGGCAGCTCGGGAGACGGCGGTGCGACGGACGGGAACGCCGACAAGGCCGGCGCCACGGTCACCATCGCCACCCACGACTCGTGGGCGATGTCGAAGAAGGTGATGGCGGAGTTCAAGGAGAAGACCGGCATCACCGTGAAGATCCAGCCGCACGGCGATGCCGGCGAGCTCACCAACAAGCTGGTGCTCACCAAGGGCAACCCGATCGCGGACGGCGTGTTCGGGATCGACAACACCTTCGCGAGCCGGGCGGTCGACGAGGGCGTGCTGGCGAAGTACGACGCCCCGCTGCCCGACTCGGCGAAGAGGTTCGCGCTCGACGGCGCCGGGGGCCACGAGCTCACGCCCATCGACTACGGCGACGTCTGCGTGAACATCGACGACGGCTGGTTCGCCCAGCACCACGTGACTCCGCCGAAGACGTTCGCCGACCTCGCGGACCCGGCGTACAAGGACCTGCTGGTGACGCCGGGCGCCACCACGTCGTCGCCGGGACTGGCGTTCCTGGTCGCGACCATCGGGAAGTTCGGCGACGGCTGGAAGGACTACTGGACCAAGCTCGTCGACAACGGCGTGAAGGTGGATGCCGGCTGGGAGGACGCCTACACGGTCGACTTCACCCAGGGCGGCGGCAAGGGCGACCGGCCGATCGTGGTGTCCTACTCGTCCTCGCCGCCGTTCACCGTGCCGAAGGGAGCAGACCGGCCGACCACCAGCGCGCTGCTGGACACCTGCTTCCGCCAGGTGGAGTACGCCGGGGTGCTCGACGGAGCGCACAACCCCAAGGGTGCCGAGGAGTTCATCGACTTCATGCACGCGCACGACTTCCAGGCCGCCCTGCCCGACAACATGTACGTCTACCCGGTCGACTCCTCGGTGGCCCTGCCCGCCGACTGGGCGAAGTGGGCCCCGACGTCCCCGGACCCCGTGGACGTGTCGCCGGCGGACATCACTGCCCACCGCAGCGAGTGGCTGCGCGACTGGCGCGACATCACCAGCCGATGAGGCGCGCTCCACGATGACGCTGCGTGCGCGGCTCGGGATCGCGGCCCTGGCCGCGGTCCCGGTCGCCGTGCTCGCGGTGTTCTTCCTCTACCCCGTCGCGGGCATGGTCGACCGCGGCTTCTGGCCCGACGGTTCGTTCCGCCCGGGTGGCGTCCTCTCGGTTCTCGGCCGGGCGCGGGTGCACCGCGTGCTGTGGTTCACCGTCTGGTCGGCCGG
>Ga0105239_10002801_pt1 | contig 21803 bp, 24 predicted proteins | sample KBSC44metaG_FD_92761 | JGI IMG/M metagenome (GOLD analysis project Ga0105239, IMG submission 92761) | Corn rhizosphere microbial communities from Kellogg Biological Station, Michigan, USA - KBS C4-4 metaG | ecosystem: Host-associated > Plants > Roots > Rhizosphere > Soil | place: Michigan, USA... | reverse complement strand
GCCGTTCTTCATCCTCTCCGAGGGCAACGCGACCCCGCAAAACAGCCTCACCCTCGACTACCAGTCTTCCGTCTACGGCATCATGCCCTTCCGCGCGTTGTTCAACCGACACTACCTGGTCGCGCTGGTGGGATTTGCCTCGGTGGCACTGGACGTGCTCACGGTCACGGTCAGTTCGTTCTCGGTCGACTCGCAGGACTTCATGCACCTGAACGTCAAGGAGGACCTGTCGAACGGCGACGAGACGTACGTGTCGTTCTGGGTGTCGCTGATCCTGTCCATGACGATCCTGGTCTTCGTCATCTTCGTGACGACCCTGGTCTACGTCCGGCGCCGCCACCCCTTCCTCCCGCGCGAGCCCTCGACCATCGCCGCCGTCCTGGCCTTCATCTACTCCAGCAACATGCTGAACGACTTCATCGACACCGAGACCCTGAACAACAAGCAGATGGAGACCCGCCTGAAGACCCTCGGCAAGCGCTACGGCCTGGGCTGGTTCCGCGGCCGCGACGGCAAGGTCCACTGTGCCATCGACGAGGAGCCCATGAAGAGCAGATATGTCCACGGCAAGTCCTACGCCATGGCACAGGCGGGGCCGTTGCAGCCCGCCGAGACATTCTATGCTGTCTAGCTAGACCATTTCCTCCTGCCTTACTCGTGTTGATATGTTCAAGTTACAAGCGATGGAGTTCTGTTTGGGAGGGGGGATGATGTAAATATGTTCTGATTCAAAGGAACGAATGAATATTGGGCACAGAGATTTATGAAGTCAAGAGATTTTGTGAAGGCGTACATTAATTAAATGGGCCTTGATCGCCGGTGATTCAGAATTGCTCAGGCCATCTCGGGCACTTGTCAAAGTTTCCGGGTTTTCCGTTGGTGACTAGAGCAACGGCCGCATCCAACCTGATGATATCGTCGAGCCTCAGCCCGCAATCCCCCCAACCCCCCAAGCTCAGGCTATCATCTCAAGCCGGCTCTCTTCAAGGCCAAATGCCCCTCTACAGCAACCCTATGCAGTCAAACCATCTTTCACGCTGGTTGGTTGAATGCCCTGCGGAGTAAGAGGGGTGATTCCGTAGTCTTGTCTTCATGTATGAGATGTGGAGGGTGGTATCTCCAACATCCCGTGTTCTTTTCGCCGAAGCAAATGAGTGAACCGTGGAAAAACCGCGTGTGGAAGTTCTACTCTCGCTTGATCACCCAGAACAATCTCCCGTTGCCTGGGGGGTTTTTGGCGTCTCGACGCTCAGCGACGTAATTGCAAGATTTGAACGTGGTGTACAGCGAGTGCATAAATGATTCCTGTTTGGCGTCAACATATTGTGAACCCATCAAGGGTTGGATGGCCTTTGTCGCTTCTTCTGCATGATAGAATGGAATTTTGGTGAAGAGATGATGGACGACATGAAAGTCGATGATTTCGTGGAAAAAGTGTCGGCCAATGAAACCAACACTTCGGTCGATCGTTCCCATCGCTCCCTGAGTAAACGTCCAGGCTTCATCCGTCAGGTACGGTACATCTGGGTGCGTATGGTGAAGATAGGTTATGGCCACTGTGATGAAAAAGAGGGTCAGGTCAGTAGATGAGATACGAGTCAAACTGTCAGGCTAGAAACTTACCTAGCCAGTGATGGACCCATAGATATGGGATAAAATAAAGAAGCATGACTTTTTGGTATCCCAGGTGCTGTGAAGCGAGCCAAAGGGCCCCTAAGGTACAGAGAAGTCCGAGGTCAGATAGCACGACTAGAATCTTTTGTGATGGCAAGAAGAGAGAGCTGGTTGTTGTAAAATGACTCCTGTCTCTACCCTGTCCAGTGCCCGCAGGCAAGCTCTGCTTGCCGGCGGTCACGTTGAACATAAGATAGATTTGCCATCCCATTAATTGATGTTGCAGTAGTCGAAGGACGGTGACGATGGAGGTCTCTTCAGCCATGTGCATCAATCTGTCTAGGCGGGAGGAATTGTGAGCCCTGAGCTCCTCCTCAATTTCTGGCACGAATACAACATCCTTGGCGATGTTTCCGGTGTAGCGGTGGTGACGAGCATGGCTTATCTTCCACGAAAAGTAGGGGACCAGAAGGGCAGAGTGAGTTAGCCAGCCGAGAAAGTCATTGACCTGTTCGTATTTCGAGAAAGCCCCGTGGCCGCACTCGTGCCCAAGGATCCAGAGGCCCGTACCGACGCATCCTTGAGTAAACCCGTACAATACCCAGGCTGCAATTCGTAGGGCCTGGCTAGGAATCTCGTCAATTCTCAACGCTAGATAGACAAGAATTGAGGCGTAGACAATATCGCGGGCCAGGTACAATAGTGATGTAGTCAGTGAAGACTCAAAGCATCCCGGAGGAATGGCTCCCTTGAGTTGTGCGAGAGTGGGTGATTTTTTTTCCTGCTTTTCCACTGCTCTGGAAAATCCCAAGTCGCTCACCGCCTTGGTCTCGCTCCCGTTGGCAATAATGGCTCGAACCATTTTGACTGATAGTTTTTCGACACGGTGTTGTGGAGAAGGGGAAGGAGGACGGGTCCAGGCTTATATATTCTAGAGGCACACCGCAATGCGCAATCATGAAACAGGGATACCACCTCTGGCCGCCCATGGAAGAAACTTTGTCAGACTCCATTCCACCTCCGTCGGCAGAGGCAGGTGCTAATGGATATGTTGAGTAGGCAGTGACCTAGTTTGAAAATAAGTGGCACCCACAAAGGGGCGCCAAGGCAATTGCTGGATCGGTGTGCGTTCATTTTGAGAGTGCGGATCCTAGGGTTAGGGTAAAAGGTATATCTTATCTTTGGGATCAGAATGTCGTAGCATAGGCTATCCATCTATAATACCGAAGCTTGTTTAGCCGTTGCCATGAGCAATGTAGATTGGAAAAAAAGAACTTTGTTGTGGTCAGATAGACTCGGCGTGTAGGTAAGCGCGAACACCAGTGGTGGTAGTGGCACCCAGCCTTTCGGTTCCCCTGGGCCTACCGTTCAACAGAAAATGAATGCCCGAGAAGTTCCGAGGAGTCAAAGACCGCCTACTCCTGCTCGGACGCAAGGCAATCATTGCCCCACGTGAGAAAAGGAGGCGTGAGTTAGCGGTGAGATCTTTGATAGTGCGAGATCTGATGGAGATGTGGTCCTTGTGAGCTTGACCTTGGCGCGGAAAAACTTGGTCCCTTGCATGGGATGGGAACAAGGGGTCCGGGTAATTGTCCCTGCAGGTGATACACTCCACAGTCGAAAGTTACCAGGCTATACTAGAACTAGTTGAGCTTAGCGCACTGATAAGAAGCGGCTGGCGTATCAAATAGCCTCTAGTATGGCCGCTAGTATTGCTAGTGCCACTAGTCCCGAAGCGGCCGATGCTCCAAAGGGGCCCTGCGAAATATAATTACCGTAATGTGGTATCGAGGTGGGACTTGGAGGTACCTAGGTACCTAGGCGCTGTGGCCGAAGAGTAAGTTGTCAATTCAAAAGGAATCAAGTACGGAGTACGGAGTACACTTCCAGGCTATTAGTATCCATATCACCCAGGTATATACTTGGCAGCTCTGCGATACCCCCCGCCTCATATAAATTACTACTGTAGACTGGGGTCCTTGAAGGAATCCAGTCATACATAGCCCATTCCAAGGTAAAAAGGAGGCTGCGGTTGAAGGGCCTCCGGTCTCAACAGTCACTGGCTTTCATGAATCTATCGCCAGGCGGAGTCTTCGTCTGATCTGGTGCAGAGTTCTTTACAAAACATCTCCCCTTGAGCGATGTCCACATCCTCTGGTGGCCTCTCTGCTGCGGTGATATCTTGGCCTAGGGGCCTGTTCGAAGAGCATCCTTTTGACCAGAGACTTGAAATTCAACACGCCCTTTTGGATATGGGAATGCAGAGGACCTGACAGATAGCCTCCAGCATTGATGTTCCCCTGGGCATTGGTGCAGTCTTGACTTTGCAACAACCCCAAAGTTAATTACGTCATGGCCTCGGCCGAGTTGCCCTATTCTAGTTATCTTGCACGCCCCTTCCTCCACAAAGCCGATGACGTAAAGTTCCCCATTCGTCATCAACACCATGTCAACCCATGTTCCCTTGCGTAAGAGGCTAGTTTATCACTATTTTCTTTGTTTGCCTGGATTGAAACTTGGATACCTCCCAAAATCGCCGCTCAAATATCTTTCCCGCGGCCTGATCTCAAGTCTAGGCCAGAAGCGAAGTCAACCTTCTCCGCCTTCGACCTAGGTCTACTTATCCCGGAATACTTCGTTGCATGCTTGACGATGCCTCCACCAGGCTACGTTTTCCGTGATGGCGGAGCCACTCCACCTCTGGAAGAAAATCCAAACTCAGAATTCCGCAAAAGAATCACCGAGGCTACAAAACCAGTGGCCGCCACACCCCAGGCACCCCTTGGTCAGAATACTTCCACAAGCCACCAGCTGGCAACTTCCCAACATGATATACTGGGTGCTGCCCAAAAGGCCGGTAAGGAGGACCGAATAACAAATCTAGGATGGCAAGCCAACGCTGTGGGTGTAGATACTTTGGTTGGCGGTCTGCCAAATGAGGAGCTATGGACCCTCGTCAGGAGATTCAACAAGGCAAGTCGCTACATGCCGAACAGTGCATGAAAGATCCTGAACACATGCTTATTACCTTTCCAGCAAATGTACCATGTCAAACAAGTTCCCGTCGCTCCTCCGGGTGGACTGGATCTCAACATCGCCGATGAAGATGATTTCTCCCCTGACAAACTTCGCGCCAACATTGAGCGGCTTTATATGACGGTTATTGTTGGCATCATCGGATTTGGAAAGCATATGGCGAGACTGAGATCCTGGCGTGAGCCTATCCGAACATCAGGGTTTGCCATTGTATACTTCCTTGCATGGCTATTTAATTTGATCATGCCAACACTCTTCGCCTTCATTATTGTCACCATCACCGTACCAAAGTCTCGCGATATACTCTTCCCGCCTGCACCGCTCGCTCTTGTCAGTCACAAGACGGGCGGCATTCAAAAACCCAAAGCTGGCGTACTAGGAAGTCATGACAGTGTCACAGGAGCCCCGGAGAAATATAAAGGAGAAGCAGTGGAACAAGAAGCAAGCAACCTAGTGTCTGGCATTGCTTCCGTTGCCATTTCCAGCGCCGCAGGTCGTCATGACCAAGCTGCACCAGACGATGAGGGAGGCAGTAAAACACTGGATAGTGGGGTACCCGATCCTACCAAGCTAGCTACCACTGCTGCCGACGCTTCTTCCTCAGCTCAAGGTGGTGAAGAAGCCCACGACAAGACAAAACAGCCGATGGAAGACGCTATATGGAAGCAAATGCGTCCGGCAATGCACGTCATTGGCGACATCTCAGACGCTTGGGAGCGATTTGCGAATGCCTTGGCACCGACACCACCTTTCTCAGACCACAAACGCTTGCAACTTGGTGCCATATTCGTACCTCTGCTATTGGTGTCTCTTGTTACCAAGGCATCGTGGGTCATGAAGGGATCAACATTTCTCGGTGGCTTCGCTTTCTTCTCCGACCCATTAATGCAAAAGGGTATTGAGCTGCTGAACGAAAAGATCCCCGACTGGCCCAAATATCTCGAGATCCGCAATACGCTCCTCAAAGGTGTTCCCACCAATGCACAGCTCACCGTTACTCTACTGCGCATCGGCGAAGCTAATCGAGCACCCCTGCCACCGCCCCCTCGCTCCCACCAACCACCACCCGATGAACCAGCCGATCTAGACAAGGATGATCTCACCGCTATGGGGTTAGATGCTACGAATTCCGAGGTGGAAGACGTCATCACAGTGGACGAGCCAACGCTAGCAGAATCAGAGCAACCAGAAGAAGGAACACCCAAGAAGAAGGGCGGATTCGGCGCCAAAGTCATGTCCACACTCAAGCACGGCACCGCCGGCGCAGTGGAGACCAAGCTGGCAACAGACTCGGCACGCGCAAAGCTGGGCTCACACCACGCGAAAGAGAAGCTAGGCGTCCTCCCGTCCAAGCAAGAGCAGAAGCAAAACCCAGTCGAGGGGCCCGTCGAGTTCAAGGCACGCTACAACGGCCGCAAAGGCGCCGTCTACATCGACAGCTCCATCTCCGGGCGCAGCGGCACGCGGCCCGCCTCGCCCTGCGTCTACTTCACGCGCCACCTCGACCAGAACGAGGTCGTCGAGAGCATGCCCTCCGACCCGGAGTGGGCTGTCGCGATCGCGGATCTTGCAGAGGTCAAGAAAATCGGCGGCCTGGGCTGGAAGGGCAAGATCGTCGTCGGCTGGGCCACGAGCAGGGAGGTCAAGGACGGGATTGAGCTGGTCGCGAGAGACGGAACCGTCTACCGCGCCATGGCCATCAAGGAGCGCGATGAGCTCTTCAATCGGCTCATTTCCATGGGCCAGCAGGTCTGGGAGAGTTATTAAGTGGGATTTCCTTCCACAATGGTCTTTCTTTCTACTGATGTGCTATTGTACGATTATATGTACTATTGTGTGCGGCCGGCTTAGAAACACGGACAGATGTATTGATACACGGAACATGTTGTACGAATTTGCATAGGGTTACATTTCGATGTTGGATGCCTTATGGGCTAATATATGGACCTGTCTCCTCGAGGAGGATACTAACTTCCTTCCGTCATTTGGGGGTTTCGCTTTAAAATGATATGATACCACCACATGCTCCAGGAAATGAATGCCGGGCTGCTAGGATGAATCTGTACCTCGGCCAGGCTGTGGCCACAGTTCACAAGGTATTTCGCCGCCCCGACGGCGAATCATGTGGAGGCGTGTCCTCCCGCTCCGCCCGTTCCATTCGCCTCATCTCACGCAGCCTTCGATCCAGTTGCTCCCGCCGCTGGGTAGTGCGACGGGTGCGACAGGGCGAGCAATCCAGGTGGGCTTTCCCGCCGTTCCACCGCTCGAAGCATGCCGTGTGACAGCCAACCCGGCATTCCGAGCAGAAGATCGGCTTGGGCGGGACGAAGGCGTCGAATTGGTGCTCGAACCACCAGTCCGTATCGCCTCTGCAGCACGGAGGCTCTTCTATCTCTGGTGAGGCTGGTGAAGCCTCGGCGGCGGTGTTGGACGGGGGTGAGACCTGGGCCAATTCTGGCTCTAGCTCTGGCTCTGGATCTGCGCCCAGTTCATTGTCTGTGTCGTTTTCCGAGCCCTTGTCTTCGCCCTTTGTCATGTCCGTGTCCCCGTCCGAGTCTGTTCCCGAGCCCGAGTTCCCTTCTGAGCCCGAATCTGTTTCTTTGCGTGGGCTTTTCGATTTATACTCTTCCCCTCCGTTGGACATAAGCGAGTCTCCGTCCGAGTCTATTTCCTTGGACTTGTCGTTCTCCATGTCCGTGGTTCCTTCGAGGCCTACGTAGTTAGTCCATTTCGGCGAGTCGGGTGGTGGTGAGGATGCCTTATCCGAGGGTTCGCTCGGCGTCTTCAGGGGTTCATCCTCATCCTCTTTAGAAGGATCAATTGGTGGAAGGACGTATAAATCGCCTTCGCAGGCTTGGCACAAGATACCACTGTCCAAATCTATTACAATGTCAGTATTTGTCTTTGGGACTGGTGACGATGAGGGTGGATGTGAGGCTTGAGAGAGGCTGTAGTCTCGACTTACCCCTTCGAAGGTTTCGAGTGGAGATCCCACAGGCTGCTCGCTTTCTTGAGTTGCATGTCCGACATCACACTGCAGCCGAGTATTCAGGCGTCTATACAATACGAGGGCACCATCTGTAGTGGTATCCGCGAAAGGGAACTGACCACTGGTGCCACGCGGGCCATCCCCGGAAAGCAATCCACTCAAATCGAGTTTCACCCAGGGATGTCCAGAGCAGAACTCTCGAACTTTGCGCTCAAGCTGGTGTTGCCAGACACTGAGCTCTATTTGAGTGTCAATAACGTGATTGGCCCGGCCTTGAGTTTCCAATCGCATCTCAGTGCATGCCAGGATGTATCTCAAAGTCGTTAGAGTGTAGATAGCTAAGTGGACTTTGAGACAGACGAGCACGAAACGATATTCCGCTTCATCCCTCCAACGACACTCCTCATTGATCTTGGGATATGCCTCCACATACATCTCCCAAAGGCGATAAAGGTCGCTCTCCATGTCACCCAGTGCCCGATCTTGGTCATAGAGCTTAGTAGGGAAGCTTTCGAGGTCAGAAGCTTTGATTGCTCTGACACTGTCCCTCATGTATAAATCCATGAGTCGATCGCAAAAATAGCCAAGACCGCTTGACAAATTGTGTAGGCAGCTGATCCGGTGAGCGGCAGTTTCTGGCGTGATCCTTGCTTTTAGTGGGGATGGGCGAGACTTTCTAATTTTGAATATCCGTTCTCCGTCTCTGACTTTCAGTCGGCCAGCCAAAGCAAACGGAGTTGGTATGTATGGTATCTTCGATTTGAAATGTGCATTGAGCCCGGCGTGGGCTACCGCGACTGTTTTGCCGAGATCAAGACCGAGACCATCCTTCATGGTATTATGGTCTAGTTGGACTCAGCAATTGACTGCCTGGAGAGTTCCATCCTCACTGCTGGTCATGGTGAGCTCTATTTCACCCCTCCGGACGATGACATCCGGTTCTGCCATTGTGGTTGAGTGTAATATGACATTACCCTCTGACCTTTGAAGAAGAAAATAGAGGTTGCTGGTGTGTAGCGAAGTGCTTGCTTTGGATCAGAGAGGAAAATCTGTTCTTTCCAAAAGGATGAAAGTTGCAGGTGTGGTAAAGAAGAAGTGAGCAAAAAAAATCCAGGGGAACGTTGGGCTTGGGGGGTTATTATCCTTTCGTGCCTTCCACCATCGAAGGTTTGAGAGAGGTAGTGTCAGCAAATGAAAGCCAACTCAGGCAGTGGTAGTCGTCGAATCCTGCGGAAGGCAGTGGCAGTAGGCAGTAAGAAGAGATAAAGTAGTAGTATGGTGGAAGAAATAAAGGCATTCTACAGTCCTTTGTCTGGCACTGCCAGTCGAATGCCAGAAATCAACCTTTCGAGGCAGCCAGCTCAAACGCTCCCTCCAGCACTGGGTCCCCGGTGCTACAGCTGTGATGGGGCATGGCGTCGTCCGCACGACTTTCTTTTTATATACAAAGCACAGTGGTCAGAAAAGGTGGATGACCTGATCTTTCCATTCCGTTGGTGCTGAGGAAGTTAAACAATATAGACGTTAGTTAGTAAAGCTGAAAGAATAGGAAAAGAAACATTAGTAACCCCTCACCATGGAACTTTTAGTTGATGAATGAAACGCCAGGTCGCGATAAGTTATAACAGGAAAACAATGAGGGTTGATGGGGAAAATAATTTCTTTTTTTGATGATTGACGATACTAGGCTCCACCTTAAAGAAGTGCTGATCGCCACGCACGTAATTACCACACCTGGTACTGCCTATCTCACTCTAGCTTGAGTAACTGTTGGATGCCCGTTCTTGAGAATTCCTAGGGTTATTGGTTAATCGTCCTAGTACTCTCAGTGTTCGGATACCTACATGTATTCTCCTGCTGCCATAGCCTCGTCTTGCTTGGTTGCCAGCATGGTCTCCATTTCTTGAAGCTCAGCAGTGCGGACTAAGATCGTTTTGAGAATAAACCCTTTGCTTGCTGATGATCGACAGTTAGGACAGTTAGATCTCTGCGGCGTCTGTTCGAACCAACTTAGAAGACATCGAGCATGAAATATGCCATCGCAGGTCTGACAGACCACAGGGGCTGATTTTGTAACGATGCCAGTGCGGCCATCTGCATTAGAATCCACATCAGCCAGGCTAACAGGCCGGGTGATCGACAAAAAGTCTACACTGTTGTCAGATGTAGGAGGCAAGATGGTATGTCTTGGGACGTACAAAGGGCCCTTGAGCCACATTCAGAGCCATGGTTGGCGGGTGAAAGCGTCGTGAGCGATCATTTTGAGATCCACGCATAACTGTGCCTTGAAATGTTGCAGGTGAATGGGCCATGCTCTCCGCAACAATAATGTGAATCTCTCCTCGAACGCTGTCAACAATTGCATCTCGAGCTGATGACTTCTGCGGAAGAGAATCACTCGTATTTCAAGCTTTTGTAGGCGACCTTTATCAGTGAATGTGTCGAAAAGCTCGCGTCGATTCTGTTCAAGATCAGCAGTGGACTTGGTGCGGAGACCAAGAAGTCGTTTGATCTCGCGCAGGTTGGTAGCCGTCTTACTCTCATTCTCAGGCACCAGAATATTCCCAGATGGCAAGGCATCTTCACCCAACGCCGTCACATAGAGTTCATTGAAATCCTTCTCAACGCAAGTGAAGCAACGGGTCAGCCATGACAGATGCCTCGTCTTCTCTGCGATTGGTGGTACTTCTTTGAAGCGAAGTGGAGGATCTCGATCTCCAGCATCACGGGTAGAGATATTCCTTTTTGGAGCTGATGCTGACGGCAAGGCCGAACTCATGTTCTGGGGTCTTGCTAACGAAACCTCAGACATGGTGTTAGTGATGATGTGGGATAAAGGCCAAGAAGAAGAGTTTCTGGGAAGAGATTGCAATTAACTATTGCAGGCCAATGAGGCAAATTCCTAATCTTTGTTGCATCAATGGAAATTGCTGCCTTTATTGATAAAGGATCAGTGTCTCGTTGAAAATCATGGACTAAGAATACAAAGCCTTCATGTGCAGGCACAGCAAACACCTTCAACAAAAGACGCTTCAAAGGAAGCATAGTTTGACCATAGATCTCATAGCATTCCGACGAACAATGCCTGCGGATTATCCATTGCAAGCTCGTTCGGTCTGGCCGTTCGCTCACCGGGGCCATTCTCTCACCAGCCCTCCACCATCGCTGTGGCTTCGAGATTGCCTTGACCTGTGGATTGCCACTTGGGGCAGAATGCGTATAATAGGCATTTGACACACTCTGGGAAGATGAGGGTAAGAGATATGGAAAAGCGCGGAACGAAAGCTTCCAAGCATGCGAAGCACCAAAAACTGGGAATCCATGGGCCAAATTGTGGGTAGCTAATAGTACTCGAGGCTGTGCTCGCGCTGCTTAAGGGACGACTCAGGAGCGGCCGAACCAACCTCAGAAATGTACAGCCACGGCTTAAGTTTGGCTTAGTCAAGGCTCGGTTTAAAATGGCAGATGCACAAGTCTGAAGTCAGTTTTGTAAGAAGTATATACGCTAATGAAATAATTTTCCAAATGCTGCGCCCATTAGTTGTCGTTGGGAGCTCGGCTTCCGACACCATCACGATAGTCTTTGAGAACCGAAGATGGAGTACCATTGTAGCCTGTTTTCTCCATCCACTCCTTCACACTCTTCACTCTTGTTGGCAAGATCTCGTCCAGAAGCTTGTAGTCACGCTTTGTCAATTCAGCCTTCCAAGTATTCCAAAATCCTGAGAAATTCTCCCTAAACGTGAAGAGAGTGGGATCATTGCGATTTGCCGAATGTCCGACTTTGTTGTCTGGATATGGAAAGATTGGAAGTGCGAAGTACTCGTCCAGGGTAACATCTTTGTACACTGCTTTTCGACCAGTTACCTCAGTAAATGCAGCAGCGAGATCTTTCCAAGCGATGTCTTCCGTTGCAACATGCAACTCCAGCCCGTTACTTCTGTTAGGATTGTCAAACAGCCACCTTGCATACGCTCCATAATCTTCGAGGTAGATGAGAGGACATTTTGCGTCTCCAAGGGGAACAGCGAAGGCCATTGTGGTCGGATCTTCTGGGTTTGGGAAAGGCTGAAGGACTTCGGACAGCCCTTCCATATAGAGGCAAGAGGTCAGCACAGACCATGCCATGGGAGTTGTGGGCTGTGCCGATATATAGTCCACTACTTTCCCCTTGCCATCAAGATGGCCGGTGCGGTATTTGGGATCAAACCCTCCTAGCCTTGAGGCGTACTCAAGACCGGCGTACAGGAAATGCTTAACTCCTGCCCAACGGGCAAGCTCATAGAGTCGGATTCCCCAGTAGATCTCTGACATCTCTCCGATTGCAAAGCCATTGGTATTGGCGAAGACGTATTCCACTCCTTCGAGGGCTTGACGGAGAGTTGGCTCATGGTACGAGCTACCCTCGATGATGGTCACACCTGGCAAAGACGCAAGGTCTTTGGCCTCGGTGGATGATGCGTTGCGAGTGAGAACACGCACGGTGTATTTCTCATCAGCTACCAATGCTTCAAGCCAAGTTTTAGCAATGGATTATGGCAGGGACTCGGTTTTCAAACCTTTAACAACCGGCACTCCCTGCGCACCGGTGCCACCAATGACAAGGACGGAATTTTGAATCTTCGACATAGTTACGGAGGAGTTATTGTTCAGATTAGTGGTCGAAGAGTTGAAGAGATGTCAACCTGAGTTGTTGTGTGGCGTGTCCTCGTGAATGACAGAGGTGGGTCCTGACCTTTATACCAGACATCTCAAATTTTGCTTTCACGAAATGGTGTCCTCAGCACTCGTGCGGTAGTCTTTTTGCGCTCTAAAGTTTTGCTGTCTCAGGCTACGTCCGTCCTACCGAATATCCAGCATTGTTATTAATTACTAGTACCTCCAAGAGGACTAGTTTGCTGACTGATTAATCACTCCCCACCAGAACATTGTCCCCGTCGCCTAGCCCACGGCCATTCCAGTAATCACAGAAACTTCTGAGCGGATTTCAGGAGATATCGATGCACATGAAGCGTTTGGGTCTTGCCAAGCACGAAATATGATACTGCCACTTTTGGAGTAGCGGGACCTGAAGGACTAGGCGAGGCTCGTTTTAGTCGTCCGCTCGTGAATATTCTTATTGCCTAGATGACATGTCTCGTATTGAATATGTCGGTCGGGGGCATAGTCTAATCATGTACGAGTTCGAAGTACGAGGAGAATGGTGCAATGACGCAACAAGTCAAGTGAGAGCTCAAGCACATCTGGAGAAGCCTTCGGCGCCACCAAGCGAGGAATGCTTAATATCTCGTACGTACGCCAAACAAGATACAGCCTGGCGTTAGTCATCAGACGGCCCAAAGCTAGTCCGCACACTACTCCGTAGGGCACGGCTCTGGCGACGCTACTCCGCGAGCTACCCCCGACCGACAAAGCCAATCTATTGCGCTCCTTTTCGCAGGGATGTGGCACGTTCATTCCCCCGGGCTTCGTGTTTTGATATGGACGTAAGCGTCCATATTGACAAAGGGCGGACTACACATCGACATCAACTCAGCGAAGGTATGCTCGCTCATGCAACCAATGTCATCATGTATATTGCTCTGAAGATTGGTAAGCCCGGTCCGTAACTTCTCTCCCGTACGAGGATCGACGTACATAAATACATCGTTCTATGCTCGATGAAAGAAGATCTATACGAAAAGACTTGAATTGAAACACCACAAAGCCGGCATTGTCGACATTCTTCGTTCTTCCTAAACCCAGCTCTCAACTATCCGATCGAATCATAGGAGTTTTCTTTTTCTCGTGTTCAAACAAGCCGCAAACATGCTTTCAAAACCAGTGCTAGAAATGCTTGCCCGCAACAAGTAAGGTGGCTCGAGCTAGAGACGCACTCCATTCTGCGCTCTTACTAACATAATATGAAAGGAGACTTGCTCAGACTTACCAGCCACCACCAGGGCTCATGAAAATGGTAGGCGCTATGCGAGCATCTGGAGCTGGAGTGGTAGTCCTATCCTGTGCAGACCCCCGTATCGCACCAGATAAGATTCTTGGGCTCGATGAGACTCTAAGTATGACTTCACTCACTCTTAACCTCGTGCATCTGAGGCGACGTGGAGTTCATCCTTGTTTGGACTGCCACAACATTTCAGACCGTACTAGAGTGCTAATCAGATCAACCCATAGAAGCCACACATGTACGAAACGCTGGAGGGAGGGCTTTTGACGCCGTTAGAACCCTTTCCGTTCTCCAAACTATTGGTAACCCCGGAACAATAGTAGTCATGCACCATACAGGTAATTCTCAGCGCGATTGGGGGACCTCACATGATACTCTCAGCTCATCTGCTAACTAAATCTTGTACAGACTGTGGAATGACTCATTTCCATAACAAAGATGTCAGAAAAGCTATTGTTGAACATAATCCAGCGTCCAAAGAGTTAGTAGAATCTCTGGAATTCGGAGAAATTGCTGAAGGGTAAACCATCTACTCTTGTTCACTGGAAGAGAGTCATGGCTAACAAATGTTTGCAGAATCGAGAAAAGCATTAGAGAGGATATTGCAGTTCTCAAAGCATCTCCATTGATTAGACAGGGCACTAATATCATCGGCCTTGCTTATGACATCGATACTGGGCTCCTAAGTGAGGTTCATGAGAAGGAAATCGGTCTCTAGAAAGGATGGAGTTTGAAAATGGCGTAAAAGCTCTGGTAATGACAGATAGCATATGGGCAGGGACATAACTAAATGAATCTGTACGAGTAAATAAACCTTACCCCCGCCCGCGGCCTCGCAGTGCCTCCCGCTTGTAGAGCCCGAAGCCCGACCCAACAACCCGGTGAAGCGTTCCGGGCACTTGTGATTGGGTTTTAGCTTCCCTGCCGTTTATTTCCTAGACCCTTCGATGGATCATCACCGTTAAGAGAAGCCTGCCGTCTGGGTCAGACTAGAATTGGTCAGAGAACAAGTGCGATTGACCGACAACCCTGTCCTTGAGAAAGTGCTCGTCAACATACCAAAAAAAGTGCTCGGCTGCGAAATATCACATCGGAACGCCATCACTTCGCCGGCACTTCATTCACTGCATCTTATAAGGTTTATCTCAAGGAGTGTAAGGATAGGCTTTCGACAATGTAAATACTAGGCGCTGTATTCTACTCCTTCAGAGTAAGATCATTGGGATCATCTGTCTCCTACGTGGGACCTGCGTGGGGAGTCCTATTTTAGATAAAGTTGAGGATTTGCGGGCCTGGACTACTAGCGCATGAATAGTACAGGGTGGTGGCGGTTGCCAAGTTGTTTGTCATCCATTTAAAATACCAAATTTCTAATCGCCCTGCCTGTAGACTTACTGAAATGGTATTGTTCTAATATGCGGGAGCATATCCAGCTTCGGACCATTGCCTTCACTGTGGAGACCCATTCAGGGGATGATAGTGAACTCTAGTCAGATGCAAGACGAAAACAAGGCTTTCATAACGGTTTTAATGATACTCATTCTGCTGAATGTTTGTAGCAGATGAAAAGGTGAGAGAAAGTCGAGTACCATTCTACGTAATGGAGAAACCCAAGTATCTATTCGTAAACAAAACTCCTTGCTCTCCTGGCTCCGCAACCAAAGAGAGTGAGGACAGGAAGCTGATCAACCGCCACGCACAACTTCACGGTCTCGCATTACGCGGTCTTACAGAACAAAACCAGGAGCTTAGCAGCAGTTTCTCAGTGATACGTAATGTATATCCTCGGTCGTCACCTAGGCGAAAACCTCGACACATCAAGCCTTCCGGGGCTAAGCGACAGGGGCCTGATGCTTCCATCCCTGAAACTGAAATTGGTGACATTCAGGAATCCCTATCTTTATTTTTCCTTGGAATGCAAAACCCCGAAGCCAAGGTGGATGCATATACACTGCTGGAGCGAGTGCTTTCTACCATGAGAGCGATATCAGCTGGGAAAATAAAGCACAACCACCATTCGAATCCACTTCAAGGCCCATTATTATCTCTTGACACTCAAATATGTCGATACTTGCAGAGACATTCCTTGTTGATTCACGAGAAGACCTTGATAGGAGGAAGACATGTGGACCTGCAGGGTGAACAGACCCTGCTTGACACAGCGATCTCAATGTTTAAAAGGAATCTCAGCAACGACCTTCTCCTCTACTCCCTCCTGGCAAATATGTCCTCGATTGCTTCCCAGCAGAACTCACACATGAGCCGCTATCAGAGCAAATACTACTGTGTCCGAGCGACGACAGCTCTCAGGGAGGAGCTGTCTCTTTCCAATGCTCCTGACACAACGATAATTCTCAGCTTATGGCATTTAATTAGCGCAGAAATGAACCATGGCAACTTCGAAGCCGCTACAATCCACCTCAAAGGCGCCGCGGCAATATGCGATCTTCTACACATCGATGACCCTGATTATATTGTCCCATTCCAAGTGTACGACTCGTTGCTTGCCACAGGTATATTTAAGCAGTACTACGACGTCTCGGCTGTATTGTTCGATACAGGCTCCTCATACAGACATTTCCATAATCTCAGCCTTGTCCAGGGCGCACGTGACCCATCCATGGGAAACGACCTTTTGTCTTCGGAGCACGGAAGCTTGGTTTCTCCAGACCTGCGCAGAATGATTGAAGAGTTGATTGAATACAATGAATCTGCAGCTGCAGGCAACTATTCCCAGGAAGACTGGAAGAACTCTATGAATGATGGTCACTGGTCCCGGTTGAGCTGGAAGCTGTTGTCATCGCAGCAGCCAAATCATTTGGTTGGTGTGTTGGCTCGTGCAGTGAGCTTATGGATATACTTAATGCTCTATACATTGTCCGATATCAAAATGGCTCTGCCAGTTTCTTACAGTATTCGGCGATTACTCTCAGCGACAAGCCAGCAGGACTGGGAGGGACATAAGGAAGTCCTGATCTGGATACTCAGCGTTGGTGCAGCGGTGCCCCTGGGAGACCGGGCGGAACAAACCTGGTATGCAAGAAAACTGGTTTCTCTCTTGGATGACTCCGCCTGCGGGAAAACCTATGATTTCGCCAATAAGAATGACATTGTGGTGTTTTCGAAGAGATATTTCTGGATTGATGAAATTCAAAAAGGGATGCTGGAGCCTCTTGTGATGTTGATCAAGTCTATCAGGCTGGAGAAAAGCGCCCTGAAGCCTTCCCGCGAGCCCAGATTTTTCTCTTCGTATACAGGTGAGGCATCCGGGAAAGGTAAGTGGCATAAGCTGTCGGATTGGCAGAATTCGAAGCAGAGTTGAAGAATATGCATCATTACTCATGATTCGTACTATAAGTATAGCGGAAAGCAACAAGGGAAGAAAAACATATCTGTTCTGCTTTAAGTCATGAAACCCTGGGCCATGAAAAGAGACGATGCTGGTTAGAGACGACGAGACATTCATGACTCTTCAAGTCGTGCAAGGGCATCCGCGTATTGTGCTAGTTCATCCGAATTAGCAGTTTGATCGCATCTGGAGACTCTTCCCAAGAGATAGAGAGACATACCGGCAACGAGCCACCTCTTCCTGAATTGACCAAGAATTGTTTTCAAGCTGTCGAACCTATGTTTGCAGAACACTTCCTTCGTCTCCTTCCAAGATTGAAATTCAACTTTTGCTGATTCATAGAGACTGTGCGGAATAAGGGGTGACATGAAGAGAATGTTAGCCACATTGAAGTCGGTGAACAGCAGCCTGGAAAAGTCCGCAATCCGGACCGAGGCTGACTTCATGCTATCTGCAATGCGCAAGTTGTTCAACTCATCGCCATGAGAATTGGTCACCGAGGCGCCATAGAGCACTAATGTGGCACTGAGAGAAGTGTTAGAGATAAAAGTGACTAGCTAACCCTCAACACCATGGGCATCAGACCTGGTGCAAATGGCAAATGCTGAACAGTATAGACCATACTTGGTGTCTTCTTCCATCAAAATGGGTACGAAAGATTTCAAAGTGCGCTCAAGTTGTATTGCCTCAGCTTGGTAAAATTGGGAATCAGAGACTGGATCTTGAATGTGTCTTAGAACACGGCTTGTCAAGTATGAAACCTGGCATTCGCGGGCAAAGCGTCCGACCAATTGCCCAACCATGACATCGGAGGTGGTACCTAAAGACAGGTGGACGGATTCAGGAATATCCTGCACATTCGGTTAGTTAGAGCAAACAGGTGGTAAAAGATAGTAGGGGCTCGGAAGAGCAAGTAGAGTGTATTCCATACGTTGTCAAGCCATCTTGAGTCTTCAATGGGGAGCAAGTCTTCAACTCGTGGGTCCTCTGTGGCAAACATTGCGTCTCCATTACAAAGATTGATGAACCTGATATGAAAGCCACCGATTAAAATGTGTATGACTTTGTGCAGGAGAGCCAGATGACACGCATGAGGAATTGCGGGGATACCTGTATCTTACCTATCAAGATTGAACACAGCCCACCACACCCTTCTCTCCTCCTCTAACTGGACACTCCCATGTGTATTTCTAATAGGCTGATGCCAGCTTTCGTGGAGGCCAAGAGCACGAGCCATCCTCGCGCACGCAGCGATTGATACCGATGCAGCTGGAGAAATGCCATGCCCGATCTCATAGAACGTCACAACCAATCGGCATTGAATCTGTTCGAGTGAGAGATAATGCCCTGTAGACTCAAGAAGGCTAATCGTATTCTTGACTGTGACATACAGGGGTGTCTGCATGCTCTGGGTTTCCTGTGATGGGGGCTGCAGCAGGAGATTGATGCAGAGGCATAGCGCAGTAAAATCTGCAGGGGCCTTGTCGATGCCACCACTTAAACGCTCCAAAACTCGCTTCCTTGAGATAATTGGGAATTTGACATAAAGGGTGTTGAAAAAGGTGGTGACAGCCGTTTGAATTGTTTCCAGATGAGGGCCAACGCTCTCCAGCAAGCGGTCACGAACAATTCTGTCTACCAAATCTTTCGGGTACGGATACCCGGGACCACTGCTAAATTGGGTGATTTGGGGCCCGATCAGTAGTGTACGAGTATCTGCTGTTTCAGGAATGAAGACACCACCACTATCCCTTAAAGCTGGAGAGAGTGGTCCTGAGCGTTCTCCGGCATCAGGAAAGCTCTGCGTATGGCCACCACTGTAGACGCAGGATCGACCAGAACTATCAATGTCAACACGAGTAATCCATGGGATGGAAAGGGTATAGTGAGACCAACCGGGCGCAAGTTGAACAACGTGGAGTGACTCGATCACATCTACGTTTCCCGCGACTACATGGGAGGCATGCATTTGTGGCCACGGAAGGGTCACCCTGGTCAGCCATATTTCCAGCCATAACAGCTCCTAATGGACAAACAAGTTTCGAAACGAATAGCGGAGCTCTCTTGTCCACCGAAGTGTCATAATAGTGTCATAGTATAGCGAATAACATAAGTTAAGCAGGCACACCAATCAAACCTCGTGATGTGGAAGGGCATGTTCTGACGTTGCGAACTCTGATATCGGTAAGCATCGCAACACATCCTTGAGTTTGGAAGTCCTTGGCAAATATGGTCAGTCAACGTGGGGCAGATTCTGACTAAACTTGCCTCGGATGGTCAAGGCCCTGGTTGTTTAATAATATTTGATGACTCCGTCAACAAGCCAGAAATGAGCTAGTCCGCAACATGCAACATGCAACAGAAGGCCGTGGGGACGGAGCCAGTGATTGGGGAACCGGCAAAAGCTTATGATTAGTGAAAAGCCTACGGCTTAGAAAAGGTACTTGATATATCTGGCCTTATGAACCAGAGCATTTAATATCGGTCTCTGGCTGTTATACCTTCGTCCTTTCATTGCCCCTCTCAACCTCAATATGCGTTGATTTTGGGATCACCTTTGCATTCGGATCAACATCGTCCATATTCTCTATCGCGATCTCATCCCCAAATAAGGCTGCAATCTCTTCGAGTGATTTACCGCCCTCATTTGCTGGTATCAATTGCGGTGAATCATAAGTTAAGCCTCGCGAGGCCCGTACAACACAATGGCGCTTCAGTTTGGCACATCGGAGGTATGGGGGTTGTCGGCACCTACCCAGCGCATCTATCGCAATTAGCCCTTGAGCAGCTGCAGACTCTCCCAGTAAGTGCTCCCCTTTTGCTTGCGACATGCTTCACAGGTTGCAGCAGCTGCACCAAGAAGATGCCGGTTTTTCTGCCTGGTTCTCGGTGCATTCATAATCAGGTAGATTGGCGGTTGTTCCAAGTCTCTCCTACCGAGACGATAGTAATCAAAGAGCCCACTGTGATTATAATTGTAATTCTCGAAAAATCACACCTGAGCGACCCTCGGCTATATCTCACGCAGACTTGCCCTCTCTATCCGTTGTACACCAACGTCAAATGAATCTGTTTGAAGTTTCTCCACAGACACATCTGAGAGGTTCTCGCATATCAGCATGATCAGAAACACACACTCGACTCCCTCAGGCAGTCCTTTGTCCATTAGTGTTGAAGTGTTGATTTCATTGAAATAAGATCCGGCCAGGTACCCAACCACCTGCCACGCAGCAGAAGGAGTGGAGGATTAACATGCGACGGTTGATGACCAGAAATGTTTGTTATAGAGACGATTAGGTGGGTTCACGGATCGGAGCCAGCATTCGAAATGGGAAGCTAACCATCTTGGTACAGCAATAGCACCTACATACTAATTTGAGCTCTCACATTGCCTTTCTAGCAACCCAGTGTGATAGCTGATACATGTTTTGTAACATACTTCTGGGGTTAGATACAAATCCTGCACGCCCAGCATCGGGGTTATGTACCTCGACCACAAAACCTGAATATTCCAGGAGGCATAGCACTTCGTCATTAGAGAACTCCAGCATCTGGGGATGAGAGTCTATCAGATCGCTTGAGTCAAGGCGATGTCGTATCCTACAGGATACATCATCATCTAGATCGCCCTCTTGTCTTCCAGCCGGTCCATTTTCATAACAGTTCCATAGGAGTGGTCCGATGTTGATCCACACTCCTCCGGCCTTGAGACAGTGCTTAACAGCAGTAATGTAATTGAGCAAGTTAGGTGCGGTATCGAAGAAGAAGAGTGTTGTCACTGCATCAAAGGAGCTTTTGTAACAAGGTCTTGAATATTCGACCATAAAGTCGCTCATGTTAATAATAAGTGTGCCAGCCTGTGCACATCGATCAATCAGGGTTTTGGCTTGAATTTCTGGTACCTGAACCGAGGCAAATTGGTCGGCTCGGTGAAAATGATTTGAAAAGCTCAGAGCCCATGGGTAAAGTGTATGCTGAAGATCATTTTCGTCATGTTTCAAAATGAACAAGCTTGCCAGCAGTTGGTGGTGGGAGACTTCGTTGGCTTCAACTTCGTACCCTGCCAGCTGGAGCGACAGTGGTAATCTCAAAAGACCTGCACCCGGTACCAGAACACGTTTTCTCCTATCAGCATCTCTTGCAGAAAACGCTGAGGCCAGGTCTTGGATTATAAGTTTGTGACACAAGTCACGTTCCAGTGAGCCATCCTGGGAAAACTCGCGGTAAAGTTGCCGTAGTGTCGAGCGTACGATGGCATCTTCATTCCCAATGCCCGTGTGAGAAAGCCTCTCTCCTTTATCAGCAGAGAGTCGTGAGATTAGGTCTGATCCATAGTCTGCGATAGACGAAGCTAGTCTCGAATTCTCATAAATGGAGGCAGCAACGCGCTTAATCTTCTCAACCCACGAGATGGGACACTGACACAAAAGCTCCTGCTGCTCTGAAGGCAGACTCAGGAAGTGGTGAAGGCGTGGGGAAACGAATTCTTCTTCACTCCTTGTGCGGTAACGTCTGTTTCTTGCTGAGCACGATGGCATTCAACGGCGTAAAAACTAACCTAAATGCTTGTATTGCACACCTCAACTCCTTCTCGCTAACTTGCTTAAGCGATATCGCATTGAATACAAGTTCAGTTTCATCCATGGGGGAGTCCTTCGCGTCTATCCTGGTGTTGGTTATGTGGGTGAAGTTTTACACTTCATACACAATAAGCAGGTGGGCGGTTAGTAGCCATAAAGAGAATTTTCCAGATTTCTTGATGTTGATAACCAACTCGTTTTGCGCCCCAGTTTTCGTGTAATTACGGAGTACCAGTTTCCTAAAGCGTCAAAAACTTCACGGCTCAAATGAAAGTATAAGCGAAGGCTAGG
>Ga0105239_10002800_pt1 | contig 21807 bp, 26 predicted proteins | sample KBSC44metaG_FD_92761 | JGI IMG/M metagenome (GOLD analysis project Ga0105239, IMG submission 92761) | Corn rhizosphere microbial communities from Kellogg Biological Station, Michigan, USA - KBS C4-4 metaG | ecosystem: Host-associated > Plants > Roots > Rhizosphere > Soil | place: Michigan, USA... | reverse complement strand
TGATATGATGGGTATTTGCTATCCCACGGGCAGTACGGCCGAACAGCGCGCCGTGGACTCAATTCGCTATGAAAAGGAACGCCAACGGGAACAAGCCATTGACGACCTCATCCGAAAGGGCGGTCATATTCCTTGAGAGCGACTTTCACACGCGGTTTAGACCTGCGACGCTAAAAAGAATCCTAAATTAAATCCGATGTGCACGAAAACGGCGGGCAATACGGCGTGTGAGATCGATCTTCTCACGCCCACGGCTAATCCTAAAAACATCACGTAGATGGTTTGATAGATAATGAAGCTATGAAATTGTTCGGGGACTGCCCAATATGGTGCAAAGTGAGCGACCGCAAATAAAAGCGACGTTGCGCCGATGACGAACCATTTGTTCAAACAAATATTTTTTAGCGCCTGCCAAAGCGCCATTCGAAAAATCAGTTCTTCAAGCAAGGGTCCCAGTAAGAGAAGTAAAACCAGCGTTTCTGTTGATGAAAAATCAAATGGGATAGGAATCTGAAACAAGCTCGCCATTTTAAAAATCAAGAAGCCAGAAATAAGCGTGAGTAAGCTGAAGAGCGCATCGAATAGTGTTGGCCGTTTTGCAAACCTGATTTCGTGCCGAAATAAAAAATAGGTGATGCCAACAAAAGCGACGTCGACCGCGTAAGAGTAATATTCCGAAACATTTTGCCAAATGATTGGATCAGCAACAATACGAACAATAGTGTAGAAAGCGACGATCACAACGCTGAGAGGTTTATTCATATTTGAATCAATTCGATGTTTTGATTTTTGAGTTCTTTAAGCAAGGCATTTCGATATTTGGCAACGAACGCTTTCATACGATCTTTTTCTGCGTTGTTTTGCACGAGATATGCCTGGAATTCGTCGATCACAAGACTTTCATCGTCGACGTTATAGGCCAACCCGACTTCATTGGTGATCGCAGTTTTGTCAGCATCAGAAACTTGATCCTGCCAAAATCGCAAAACCGTGTCGCGATATTGTGGATTCAGAAAATGGTAGGCGTGGAAGATTTCGTGACTGATGACGCCCTTTTGATCTTTTGTCGTTTGAATCGAAATTCCGATTAAATAAAACTTTCCGTTTAGCGCATCGATTTGCTTCGATTTTACGAATTGATTCAAGAATGCTTGTTCCGCGGTGTTTGCCTTTAATTGTGCATCACTCGCCGATTCGATCTCAGCAAAAAAATCCGTTACGACAGCGCCCGGCAGATTGTGGCCGGCCACGAGTTTTTTATAATTGATCAGCGGAAAATCTGAATGTTTCGCCACTGTCCCCGCTTTCATCCCCTTGCCGGCTCCCATAAAAATTCCGGCTCGCGTGAGAGCATCATTGATATCTTGTTGATAAAAGGAACAGCAGAAGAAAGTTCCGGGCAGCTCTTTAATCTCGGCGCATTCGATGTAGTGATCGAGTCCATCTGTGTCGGCAGTCAAATTCTCGAGAATGCTTCGGCCGACCTTGGTTTTTATCGACGCCAGCCATGCATCAAGCTCATTGGGTAAAGACAGAGATTTATTGCGAATTGCGACTTCGAAGGCCATGCCTGAACAGTATATTTCGAAAGATCCTGTTGCACAACGTCACTGGCCTCGTTAGAACGGCCCCATGAATACCCGGTTAGTCCGAAGCACTTTTTTTGAGTGCATCCATCGCTACGAAAACCCGCAGTGGGATGAGCAGAAAAATCGTGAGATTTTTGGCGCCTGTTTTACTCCGCATGGCCACGGGCACACCTATAAACTGGAAGTGTGTGTCTCAGGTCCAGTTGCGCCTGAAACCGGCATGGTGATCAATCTTAAAGAGCTCGATGAATCGATCAAAGCCGTTGTCGCGAAAGTTGCCGGTAAGCATCTCAACTTTGAAGTCGACGCATTTAAAAGCAAAATTCCAACGACCGAAAATCTGCTGCTTTATTTATTTGGTCACATGAAAGAAAAATTGGGCACGCGAGTTCGTCTCGAGAAAATGCGTCTTTATGAAAACGAAAATCTTTGGGCCGATCACTTCGCAGATGGTGTGCAATGACGACTCTCACGCAAAGATTTCGTTTGCGCGGAGTGCACTTCCTTTATGACCCCGTTTATAACGAGCCAAAACATGGTCATGAGTACGAACTGCAAGTGACAGTGGATGCAAAAACACGGCGAGATGTTTTGCAATCGACGGTTGAGAAAGAAATTTTAAGTCAGTGGGATAAGACGGACTTTATGAAAAAAAAGCTCGCCCAGGCGTCGGGCGAGCTCTTGGTCGAAGAATTCGATCGTCTCTTGCGCGAGAGCCCTTTGAAAGAAGCTCTCGTCGCTGTGGTCCTGAAGGAAACAAGGAAAAATCGGTTTGTTAGCCGTCACAGCAAGCTACTTGGCTGTGAATAACAGGTACCCCACCATGGAACACACGACTGCAAGACCAAGAACAAAGAAGCCCATTTGTACGACTTCAATGTATTTCCAAACGTTCCGCATCTTAGGTCCTTTCGCGTGATGAGTTTAGTTTATCGTAAATCTTGTGAGCGATCGAATGTCTTCCCTCTTTCGAACGAATCAAGATGAGATCAGGAGAAATATAATTTGACGACTGTGAGGCTTTCTAAACTTATGTCAGAACGAGGCATCTGCTCTCGAAGAGAAGCAGACGTTCTCATTGAAAAAGGACTTGTTAAAGTGAACGGCGCTGTCGTCGATCAACTTGGAACAAAGGTCGAAGACGACGTTAAAATTGAATTGCTTGGCGAAGGTAAAAAACAGCTCGCCGAAAAAGTCACAATTATTTTAAATAAGCCCGTCGGCTTCGTGAGTTCACAGCCAGAAGATGGTTATCGAACCGCGATGGAATTATTGCGTCCAGAAAATCAAGCCCCCGGGGATTCACTGCGCTGGAAGCCTTCTCACGGCCATGGACTCGCACCTGCTGGCCGCCTTGATATCGATTCGCAAGGCCTCATCATTTACACGCAAGATGGCGTGATGGCGAAAGCACTAATTGGTGAAAATTCGGATATCGAAAAAGAATATCTTGTTCGCGTTGAAGGTAACCTGAGTGATGAGGGGCTACGAAAACTCAATTTCGGTTTGTCGATTGATGGCAAACCACTCAAACGCGCAAAAGTGGACTGGCTGAACGAAGACCAACTTCGCTTTATTTTAAAAGAAGGCAAGAAACGTCAGATCCGTCGCATGTGTGAAGCGGTTGGCTTGTACGTCGTCGGCCTTAAACGTGTTCGGATTGGCCGTTTGATGCTGGGGCATTTGCCTGAGGGGAAGTGGCGGTATTTACGACCGGATGAATACGATTTGTTGGCGGTCCCATCCAACTCTCCCGCAAAGCAGCCAACGCGTCGATTTCCTCGGCGCTAAAACCGACTCGCTCACGCAAAGGAACATTGATTTTCTCTAAGCGTCTGGGAATCCGATGAATCAGACTCATCAATCGTGGGCGAAAATCTTTTTCGGCATCGATTTTTTCTAAACGACAAATGTTTCGATACCATCTTGAACCAAACTCAACGTGCTGAACTTCATCGGTGGCGATCACATCTACGACTTTGTGAATGCGTGCAGCAGTTACGCCACTTAAACGCATTCTTAGATGGTCAGAGGCATCGAGTCCTGAACCTTCAAGATAGCGATGCACGATTAATATGCGATCGAGCAGGCTGTCGGTGCTCGACACGCTTTGCCAAAGTCCGATGTGGGTCGGATAACTCCCCCACGGCTGCTTCAAATCATCTAAAGCATGCAAACAAAGTTCGAGATGCTTGGCCTCTTCGAGAGTAATTCGCAGCAATTCCTCGCGGAATTCAACCGGCGCGCCCGGAAACTCAGCCAGGGTGCGGAAGCCAAGCTCCATCGCTTGCAACTCAATGCTCGCCAAATCATGTAAAAGTCGACCCTGCCCGTCTTGAAACGACAGGCCTTTCTTTGGCGGCAGATCTTTTATGGCGCGAAGTTCAACGTCTCGGCCGGGATTTTCGGGAATTTCCATCGAGCTACCCATTGAAACTCGGTGACAATCCTCTTGGATCTTCTTAAGTTTTTCCCAGACGTTGTGTTCAAATAAAATGTTATGCACAAGTATTATGTAACAGGCGGTTTCTTATGGGTAAAGGCTGGAAAACAGCAGGCAAACTTGAGGCAGCTCAGAAAAAGGGCGCTATTTTCACTAAACTCGCGCGTGAGATCGCAGTTGCGGCACGTTTGGGTGGGCCTGACCCCGATTCGAACTCGCGCCTGAAGCTTGCGATTGCGTATGCGCGTGAAGAATCTTGTCCAAAAGACACGATTGAGCGTGCGATTAAAAAAGGCGCCGGCCTTGATGACAGCGCACAGATCGAAGAGATCACGTACGAAGGCTACGGCCCGCATGGTGTCGGCATCATCGTTGAAGCGCAAACCGACAATCGCAATCGCACCGTTTCTGAGATTCGCAACTTGTTTAAAAGTCATGGTGGCAACCTTGGTTCCGATGGCGCCGTTGCTTGGATGTTTGAACGCGTAAGCCACATCGCTGGTAAAAAAGCGGGCGTTGGTGATCCAGAAGAAGAAGCGATTGAAGCGGGCGCCAATGAAGTCGTCAAAGAAGAGGAAGCCAACACTTACAGCTTTTACGGTGGTCCAAGTGATGTGGATGCTATTCGCACGGCGCTTGTTGGTCGCGGCTGGGAAGTGACAGTGGCAGAACTTTCTTATAAGGCAAAAGACCCGACAAAACTTTCGGACGCACAAAAGAATGAAGTTTTCGAATTACTCAAAGCGCTTGAGGACAACGAAGACTCTCACCGCGTGCATGCGACCCTTGAGTAAGCTTTTTTTCTTGGCTGTTTTTGCAATTGCGACTTCGGGCTGCACGGTTGTCAGTGTGAACGAAGAACCAATTGCTTCGACGGCCGATCAAAAGAACGAAATCCTTCGTAAAGCCGTTTTGGAACAGAAGAAACGGCTATTAGCTTGCTACAATTACGAACTTAAAAAAGACAAGAACGCAGGCACTGGTAAAGTCTTGATGGAATGGGATGTCGATGACGTTGGTCATGCGCAAAACATTCGGATGGACGAAGCTGCTTCGACACTGAAGATTCCAACTCTGACAAAATGTTTGAGCGATGAAATTCGCGAGATTGATTTTCCGATTGCGCCGAACAAAGGCACGAACCTGCATATCCGTTTTCCATTCTCGTTTAATCCTGAAGGTTCAAAATGAAATATTGGCTCGCAGTTTTGCTTTTTTGCGGGCCGGTTTTTGCTTGGGATGTCGTCGACAATCAGTTTCTCACCTTTGGCGAAGCGGAGAAACTCTGGAATATCGAGCCGTATGAAAGCTCACGTTTCAAAGCGGCAAAACCCGATGAGCGCGGCGGAATGGCTTTGGATTTGATCAACAAAGGTACATTTAACAGTCGCAAGTTGATTGATGTGAAGCGCGCGCTTGGAACTCCTGATGGAAAATTTCAAACGCGAAATTCCATGGCGTATCGCTTAGGCAGTGACGATAAAAATTCGTACCAGCTCATTTTCTTGCCGGATTTCTCTGGCAAAATGGTTGAAAATATTAAAATCATGCACGAACCGAACGTCGAATCGGTTCCGGCGAATCCCGCATCGCCACCGCCGGCGCCAACTAAAGTGACGAGCATTTCTGCCGGATCAAAAAGACTTCCGCTTGAAATCGAAGGTCCACTGGCACAGTCCATTTTTGTGCATTTGCGTGTCTCGGAAACTAAATCAGTAAAAACTGGTAAAAGCATCACTTGCTCAAAGTCTGGCAATCAGTATCGCTGTTCGCTGGAGCTCGATGAAAAAGGCGAAGCGTTCGCTAAACCTTAGTCTCACTTCGATACAATCTGCATTTTTCATCTATATATTGCCTAAGAATTGTTTACATATTTTCCGATAAATTAGGAATGCAGCGGAACGTTAGCCGGGTGCTTTTTTTATATTTAATAGCCCTCCCTTTTGCATCGTATGCAACGACCGGCATTACTTATCACGGCCGCATCCTCATGCCTGACGGCGTGACGCCCGTGACAGATTCTTCGGTGCAATTCAAAATGCAAGTGCTCACACCGGATGGTCAGGCGTGTGTGATGTACGAAGAAACACAAACCAAAGATTTAAGTTCAACATCGGGTGCATTCGCCATCACGATTGGTGATGGTTCCGTTACGCGAAGTGACTCTTCGGGCTTTTCTTTCAGTCAGATTTTTGCCAACTACGGAACCTTTAGCTTCTCTTCGGGCTGCACGAGCGGCGCCGGAACATACACTCCAGCGTTAACCGACAATCGCTACTTTCAAGTCGCCTTTAAAACTTCGTCTAGCTCTTGGGAATCTTTGCCACTGCAAGCGATCAATCCCGCGCCAATGGCGATTGAGTCACGACAAGTCGCTGGCTACCCGGCCACGAGTTTGTTTCGCGTTGATAACGGAACCGCACCACAAACCGTTTCGGCATTGACGACAACACAGGCGGCGAATTTGATCGCGCTTGCGAATGGCAGTTCAACCCAATATGTGCAAACGACTTCGAATGGGGCTGCGCTGCCGACGTTGGCAAGCAATCCTTCATCACCTACCACGGGTGACGTTTGGTACGACTCAACAAATAATGTTTTGAAATATTATAACGGGTCAGCGGTACAAACACTTGGCAGCGGTGGAAGCGGCTTGACGAGTGTTGGTCTCACAATGCCCGGGATTTTTAGTGTCGGTGGCTCACCTCTCACCGCCAACGGAACTCTCGCTGTCACAGCGTCTGGAACGTCGGGCGGAATTCCTTATTTTGCGTCATCAAGTACGATGGCTTCCTCGGCGGCACTGACTCAATATGGTGTTGTTATTGGTGGCGGAACAAGCGCACCGACTACAACTGCGGCGGGAGCATCGGGCGCAATCCTTACTGGACAAGGTTCTGCCAACCCATCTTTCGTTTCGATGTCAGGCGATGCAACAATGACCAACGCTGGTGTGGTGAGCGTTGCCAGCACAGGCGCGTCGGGCTTTTACAAAAACGGTGGCAATAGTTTTAGTGCAGCAGCAACTTTAGGCACGAATGACTCGAACAATTTGGCTTTCAAAACGAATGGCGCAACGGCAATGACGATCACGACTTCCGGCACCGTCGGAATTGGAATTTCGTCTCCAGGCGCCACCTTGGACATTGCAAAATCGGACACAGACACAACCACGAAAGTAACAAACACGGGCTCTACCACTGGACGCTTCCCAGGTTTTCAAGCTGTGAACTACATGGGCGCAACGGGCACGGGTTGGCCGATCGTGAAGTACACCAACTCACGTGGTAACACGACGACGACTGGCGCACTTCAATCGGGAGACCTACTCGGATCTTTCGAAGCCTGGGGCGGCACAAACACCACGTTCGGCACAGGACAAGGGGGACAAATTAGTTTTGTCGCGACAGAGAACTTCTCGGCCACGGCAAACGGATCCGCCATCGCGTTTAAGACGACTGCGAATACCACAACCGGCGTGCAAGAGAGAATGCGCATCAACAACAATGGCAACGTTGGCATCGGAACGACAAGCCCAGCGGCAAAATTGGATGTCAATGGTGAGATCAAGCTCGCCAACACCTCTTCCACCTGCAACGCGACCAACGAAGGGCAACAGCGCTACAACTCCTCCATTCATTCAATGGAATTTTGTAACGGCACGGCTTGGGTTTCGATGATGAACACGGTCACTCGAGTCATGGCGACAGAGGCCACAACGCTGACGAATGCCACAACAAATGCATACAGCACGTTTGGTGGACTCAGTCAGACGATCACGACAAACGCGCAACCGATTTACGTCAGCGCTCAAGCGAATGGTTGCTGGTCGAATACGGCCACAGGTTACATTTCATTTCAAATTCAGATGGATGGTGGAACTCTTGCTACATCAACAGTCGAACTCACGAACACGAGTGATGTGATTTCGATTCCATTGCAAACGGTTGTCACACCATCAGCTGGCTCTCACACTTTCACACTTGTTTGGGGATGGGTCGGCAATGGTGCGACTTATACTTGCAATTGGAAAAGCACGTCAAATCTCATCATCTGGCAGTAAGACTAAAACAGTGTGACTTTCACTTGCTCAAAGTCCGGCAATCAGTACAAATGTTCGTTCGAGCTCGATGAAAAGGGTGATGCATTCGCCACGCCCTAGCGTCAGACCCAATCTTCAAAAAACAAAATATGCGATGAGGTCACAAGCCTTGGCGGTAACAGTTCCGTTTTCGGAATTATCTTTGATTTGTAATTAGAAAATCCATCTAGCGGAAAAACAATTATGGTTTGGTCATTGATCGCGACACCATTGGTGTGAATGGGCAGATCCTCAATTGTGCGGCCCGTTTCCAATGAGAAAACCAATGTTTGATGTCCGCACGGGTTCGTCGCGACCAATATTTTTTCCTTTTGATCCGTAGCCAGACTTAGAAATTCATAATCCAGACTTCCCGCAACCTCAGGCGGAATTTCAAACATTCGAATTCCGTCGACCCCTTTGGTGACAAGCCCTACTTGACCGTAGGTCGCTTTTTGAGGGCCCTTATATTCATCAAAGATTGTAAGCGCGACGGCAACACGATTCCCATGAAGAGGAAGAACGTGCCCTACGGCCCGACTCTCATCCTCGAGGATATGCTTCTCAATAACAGTTTTCTTCGACCAGTCAAAAAGCATAAGTGCCGACTTCTCAACTCTTTTCGCTTCAGCATGCACGTCTGATCCAGGACGATATTTAGAGATGACTCCGGCCGACGTAAAGGCGAGCGTATTTCGATCATCCGGCAAAAAGGCAATGTCATGAATCACGCCGGGTGTGACTTGCCACTCATTGACTCGCTGGAGTTCCGGTGTGTAGGCGACGAGATACCCAAGTCCGGTGACCGTGTCGACTTGCGAAGCGAGCATGTAAGTCATGTCGGGAGTGAAGCAAGTGTGGCCATAAAACAGTCGATCGGCAGGAGCCTCAGTGACATGGACCACTTTTCGAGAATCAAAATCGACAAGCGCGATTTTGTTCCCGGCTTTTTCAACGCCAATGACATGTCGTTTTAAATGCGGCCAAAGTTTAAAACTATGTGCCAGAATAGGAGTGGGAACAGAAATGGTTTCACGGCTGGCCATGTCGATGAGGATAAAGTTCCTCATGAGATCACCGCCGGCAATGTAACCACTCTTCTTAAACCCAAAGAAACTTGGAACTTTGTAAGCCACTGCCACTGTAGTAACCGCAGCCCCAGCGATAGTTAAAAACTGGCGCCTTGTAATCTTAGGTGTGTTCACATCTTAAAGATAAATCATTGTAGCTCTAGAAACATGAATAGAATTGCGATCACGAAGATGATCCCGGCCGAACGTCTGGACGAAGTTATCAAATCTATTCCAGAATCGTGAGTTTCATCGCGGGCTGATATTCGATCTTTCCAAGGACAATTCCATCCTGTGCAATGACGAGGAAAGAACCATATTCAAACTTTTTCGTTAGCGTGCCACTCCTTGTATAGAGTCGAAGTGGGCGTCCTGGTTCGAAGTACGTGACGCCGTCTTTGCGCCAGTTCGGCATTTGCGAATCAAGTAGCTCTTCAATTTGTGGCTTGAAGAGAAGCAATTTTTCTTTTGCCATCGTGTAGCCTGCCGTCTGCCCGGCCATTATATTACGAATGATTTCTCCGTGGCTGATACCCGATTGAAGCGCTAACGTAAGACTTTCGACAGTATGTAGATACGGTGGCAGATTTTGGTCGGAGAGTTCCTGCACGATGAGGGCCTTATTGTAAGCACTCCGTTCGACGTCGAAACGGGTGATATCCCGAATCGCCTGAAACCCAAGGGGATAGGTCATGATGGTATACGTGTTTGCCAAAGTTTTAACGACGGCCCAACTCGCGTCCGCCAAAAAAGCCCGACATCTTTCAGTCACCGACGGCTTTTGCGGAGGTGGATTCTGATCTGGATCAGCTGCCAACGCGGCAGCGGAAGTTAACAATACGATCGATAAAATCGCTTCTTTAACCACAACCAACTCCTCGAATGAACGAACCTTTATCGCCTTTTATGCATCTTTTGGGCCTGCATTTGGGGCGCTAATTGAATTTCACGCGGGAAAGCTGACGAAATCGTTGTTAACTATGTAATTGTGCCATGTACGCCAAAGCGTAGAGACGAATTTGTTTCACCATATTGTTGAAGCCGTTCGCCCGCGATGGAGTGAGTTTAGTTTGCAGACCAAGCTCACCAATGAAATCGGGAGGCGTTTTCATAATCTCTTCCGCCGGCGCATCGGAATAAACGCGAAGCAAAAGTGCGATTAAACCTTTTGTGATGAGTGCATCGCTATCGGCGTGGAAAATAATATTGCCGTCTTTCTTCTCTGGAAAAAGCCACACCTGACTCTGACATCCACTCACCTTGAACGTGTCGAGACGTTTTGCTTCTGGATAAGGTGGCAGTTTTTTTCCAGCTTCGATGATGTGTTTGTAGCGATCTTCCCAATCCGAAAACTGAGAAAATTCTTTGACCAGTTCTTTTTGTCTGTCGGCGATACTCATGACAAATATTTAAGCGAACCGCACCCAAGAGTCAAAGCGCGCTTGTGCCTCTTCTGGCAACCACGAGCGGATATCACGCGCTTTTAACGTTTGTGCCCATCGCCAACAAGACTCAAAGAATTCCACTTCTTTACCGCGATAGTGAGCCCAAGACTGGTGCAAAGTTTCTTCATCATTCCAATCCATCCAGCCCATCAAGTTTTCAATTTCTTCGGCATTGAAACCATGCTCGACCAACGCCATTTGCGCGACAGCCATTTCCCAATCGAACAGATCCTGGCTGCGGGAGCGATAGAAACTTGTCGATTCACAAAAATAATTGGCACACTCGCTCGGCCGATTCTTCCAGTTGCCGCAAGTGTTGTGCTCGCGATCATAGAATGCGCAAATCAAATCCTCACCTCGCTGCTCGTCTGCTTTCGCAAAAAATCGTCCGCGATACTCAGCCGTAGGACAAAGTCCGAGAGCAGAAAGTGCGAATTGATTGCGATCATTCTTCGGCAACGGTTTCGTTTCGAGCATCGAGCCCAGCAGGTAATTCGGAACAAAGGGCTGAAACGTGCAGCACTTCCAGTTTTGCCATCGTCGCTTTTCTTCTGGTGATTGCGCGGATTTTGAACGCGTGCAGCTTTTGCAGTCTAACTTTGGCGGAATCGGATATGGGCGAAGCGTTGCTTCGCGAAACCACAATTGCAAAGGCCGATTGAGCCAGCTAACATCCCCACCCATGACTTCCCCCAACTACATTACTCCACAGGGTTTAAAAAGGCTTCAGGATGAATTCAAGGAGCTTTTTCACAATGAACGGCCGAAACTGGTTGAAACGGTCGCTTGGGCCGCCGGAAATGGCGATCGCAGCGAAAATGGCGACTATATCTACGGTAAACGCCGTCTGAGGGAAATCGACTCGCGATTAAAATTTTTGCGCGATCGCATCGAAGCGGCGCAAGTCGTCAATCCCTCAGAACTCAAGAGCGAATCAGTTGTATTTGGCGCCACCGTTACAATTTTGGATGAAGACGAAAACGAGAAAACCTACACCATCGTCGGCGAAGACGAAATCGAACCCGACAAAAATCGCATTTCTTGGAAGTCCCCGCTCGCCAAAGCTTTGATCGGAAAAAAAGTCGGCGACGAAGTCGACATCAAACGCCCGGCCGGCATCCTAAGCGCCGAAATTATCAAAATCGTATTTATTTGACGTCCTCTTCGAACATTTTGTTTTCGAAGTCGAGTAAGGTTTCGCAAAACTGGTGATAGGCCGGCGAATCAGCCTGGTACTCTTTCAGATGATTGTGCATGCGATGAATTTCGAGGAGACTTGGGTTCGCTTGTCCAATTTCATTTTTGAGTTGGCGCAAGAACAAAGCCTCAGGATCATCAAAGAGTTCATAATACGTTCGTAAGACATAACCGACCGATGCACGAACGTGGTACTCGGGACGTTGACCGAGTCTGTGTAACATGACCTCTGCGTCTTTTCTTGTGACGTCGTCAAGCCGTGCACGAAGCGTGAGAATCTCGTAAGCCGTTTTTTCTTCCTCAGTCAGCTGATTGCTGAGGCTATGCGCTTCAGATACAAAGCGAGTCGCTTCTTCATCGGCAAAGATCCATTCAATATCGTGTACGAAACTACGTTCGGCTTTAGTTTCGCCCTTTAAACTGCGGCCATAAACGCGAATCATGTTGTGCACGATACCAGCGAATTTTCCTTCATTCGTTGCTAAAGAAGTCGGGATCCATCTGACCTGCGGCGGAGGAACCGAAGGGCCAAAAGGCATCGAGGAGGTTGCAACGCTATAACGACCAAATTCCTGAAACACCAATGACAATTCTTCGCTTCGTGTACAGTCTTCACACAAACGCACTCCATGCTCATGAGCCGCCTGTAACAAGTTAACGGTTTGATAGAGTGTCCAGGGAAGAATCGCCGTGTGTGATACAGACCTTTCGTCAGCCGAAGCAATCACCAAAATCTCAAACGGACTCGTCTTCGGAAATGCATTCAGAAGTTTTCCCGAATAACACGAAGACACGATGAGACGAAAACTCAAGCGCTGCGAATCAAAACCTTCTCGTTTAAACTCCTCGAGCAAACTCATGAATTCGTTTGCGAATTCAGTTTGCGAGACCGGACCGCATTTTTCTGAATGAATGGCGTCGGGACTTCCATGCGAATCGATAAATAAATCGACAAAAATTTTATCGACCCGATTTGCGGCCATGAGTTTGAGACGCAAAAAATCAAATAAATCGCTTTGTCCGCTCATATCGAGTAACGGCGTTTCTGGCGGCAGATTGATTTTTTCTAAGACCGTCTCGTCGATGGTCGCGAGGCGGTCATAGATACTGTGCATTTCTTCAGGATTAAATTCGGCGTAGCGAGTCGCGGTGATCAACAAATGCCGATTTTTCTCGGCTAAAGCGTTCGCGCTCGCGACGAAAACAAATAGCAGGAGAAGAAGACTCTTCATTTTTAAAATGCCGGAAGCGGCTGCGAATGCAGAGCGGAGTTCAGTAGTTTCCAAGCGTATTTCGGATCGATCGCTTGTTTATTGTAGAGCTCGATCTTGTTCAAGATCAGTTTGTTCACAGCCGGATGAAGGCCAGAGATAATTACGAAGCCTTTGCCCGCATACATTTCTGAGATTGCCGGAGTTCCGTCTGGATATTTTGCGATCACACCACCTGGAATATCAGGCGTCACCGGGCCGCCAAACCACAACAGATCTCGATGAGTGCCATCTGGGAATTCCGCATTGGCGATGCTGAACTCAAGACCTTTTTTATAATAAGGAGTTCGTTGTAAATAAGGACCTTCAACTAAACGAAATCCGTAATTGTCTTTTTCAGGCGATACGACCGCCCAAGCGCCCGCGCAAAAACCGAGGTAATTGATGCCTTCTTCTCGCACCGCTTTTCTAATGCGGTCACGGGTTTGAGGTTTCAAATATTTCGTCACGAGATCTGAATCGCCGCCGGGAAAAAGAATCAGCGAGAACTGCCGGAATGATTTTTCAGACGCATCATTGAGATCGTCCTCGTCCCACTCAACGTAAGTCACGTTATGCTCGTAAAGAATCTCCGCCAGCGAATCAACTTCATCACCCCAAGAGCCCTCGCCACTGTAAATGAGGACATCGGTGCGATCCGCGCCCGCATTGTTATCTGGCGCAGTTTTCGTTTTTGGTGGTGGTGATTGCAGAGTGCACGCACCTAAAAATAGCATGAGAAATATTATGTTCCATAATCGCAACATACTCAAAATTCCTTCATGAAAGTGACTGTAGCCCAAAACTCGTTCGGAGTTCTCAGCGTGCGCTGATAAGTCCATTGCTTATTTGCACTGACAACAAAATCAGAATTAAACGCATGAATGCCCGCATATGCTGAACCTACTGAGTGAGTCCAACTCGGACGAATACCAAACGCACCGTCGTTGTAACTGACACTCGCAAATCCACCGGCATAAGCCGCCTGCACCCACGATGCAAAACTCGGTAACGAGTGCGTGTACGTCAGCGAGAGTTCGTGGCGAGCGCCGCCTTGATAAAGATCGCTGCGATCCTGCGCCCAATAAATCCAGTAATAAAGATTGTACGCCGGAATCAAAAACGATCCGCCAAGCGGGAGAAGATTGGTCATTGAAACGCCTGCGTTCACCTTGCCACCATGCATTTTAATACTCGAGATCTCGTCGCCAAAACCATCTCGCAGCGGCTGACTGTTCGGGAACAACCAATAGTCATAAAACGTATGAAAATTAAATGCGTAAGAAGTACCGGTGAAGAAGTCGTGATTATACATGAGTAAAAAGTCATGTTCATCGTACTCATCAGTAGGACGCGATATCCGAAGCGCGTTCCAATACATGAGCGACAAACCCGTCTTCGGAATATCGAGTTTGAGCGAAAGCTCCATGACAGGAGCCGCAGGACCAACGCGAAAACCATCGGTCAGATACTGAGAGGCGTAGGTTATACCCAGCGTTGTCACAAACCGATCCGGCACCAAGGCTTGAGCTTTGGTTGGCAACCAAACCGAGAGAAAGACGACAACGACTAGGTTTCGGATCATTCCACCCAACTCAGATTTAAACGCGGCGTACGGCTCAAGATTGCAAGCCAGATCGTCAACACGTAAGGCAGGCTCAACACCGGCAAACTTAGGTTTCTAAACAACTGGATGGAAGCGAGCGTGACAAAAACTGAAAGCAAGCAAAACAGCAAAATTGTTTTGTAATTAAATTTCTCCGGCCAAGACGCAAGCCCAATTCCGATTAAGCCAGCACTGTACGTGTACTGCTCAAAATCAGAAGCTGGAGCGTATTGTTGCGCAATGAAAAATGCCGCAAGAGTCGCAATCGCCGTTCCAATCAAGAAATACAAACCACGACGTGGACTAAATGCCGACACCAAAACTAAGAGTGCTGCGCCAAAAACTGGATTTGGCAAAAAGAACAGACGTCCCATGCCAGTGAACACAGACGCAAAAAAGCGAATGATGACGTATTGATTTTGAATCAAACGCGCTGCCCATCCTGAATGAATAAGCTCAACTTGCGTTGAATCCAAAGCAATCGCGCGTGCGCTTAACCAAAACAACCACACGACAAGAATGTAGGAGATGATGAACGGACTCAATTTCCAGTGTTGCAAGATTTCGTTCGCGGCCAATGTCGCCATTGGAACTGCTAACGAGCCAAGAACAAGAAATGTGTAGAACTGAGCCGAATCGCGAAACAGGCTCGCCATCGCAATACCAAAAAAGAAACCATTGATGGTTAAAAGACCTGCGTCTTTCAAAACTTTTGGCGTGCGTTTGCTTTGTGAAAAATAAAAACCAACGAGCGATGCGAAAATACCAGCAAGCGCCAAACGCGGCTCAAAAATCAACGCGATCAGCAGAAAAGCCAATCCAAAATATGAATTGCGGAAAAAGAGCACCTGGCTCATGTTTTCAAAATAAGTTTTCGCTCTGATCATAAATCTACCCATTCTCCACAGCTCAAAGTTTTATTTCCCCAACGAAGAAGTCGCGGTCCCTCTGAGCGCACCGCTAAGAGACCTGCGAAACCAGAACGACCTTCTGGCTCGTACCACTGATTAAATGTTGAATCGTAAACTTTTGCGGTTTGATCCGGAAGTTCAACAATCACGACCTCGTGATAAACGACGTTGTGACCGACCCAGTTGAAAACTTCACCTGGTTTTTTGCCATCCACTTTCGGCATTCCGTTCTTCCAAAGATCTTTCCAGTGATTGCAGCAAGTTTCGTTATAGCGAAGGAGACATTGGCCGGCGTGCGCCTCATGCCCTTGCGCACGAAAAATCTCACGCGCGAGAACCGCAAACACACCACAGTCGATCGTTTTTTGTTTTACGAGTTCACACCAAGACATTGGCCAAATCGAAGGACCCCATTCAAATTCCTGCGACAACCAAGTCGGCGCCTTGAGTTCAAATTGAGCTGCTGACCAACCTTCCATTGAGCGCGCCAATGACATAAACCAAAGCCTCGCCTCTTCACAGCAGGCTTTGTCGTGATGAAGCAGGGACGACGTCGGATGCTCGACCCAACGTTGACTGACCTCTTCTGTTCCCAACATGGCATGTAAGGATTTATCCGCGGCCAAAATCATAACTCATTGTCCTTTCATAGGCGCCAGCGTCGCCAAAAATGATGTAATCACCGATCTTGATATCAGGTGGTAAATTGATTCCGTCGCTCAGCACGTCGTTCTCCATGCAAATGCGACCTAAAACTTTTGTTTTTCCTTTGCCGAGTACCAAGGTTCGATCTGCCGAATCGCTCGATTTAAAAAACATGCGATGCGGATAGTTTGAAATCAGTGGCAACTCCGCGATACACGCATCGACCACGACTTCAGACGGCGCGACTTCATCCTCCGGTTTACGAACGCTCAAGACCCGCGAAACAAGAATTTCTCCCTCTTGCGTGAGCGAGCGACCCGGCTCAAAGTAAAGACCTTGTACGTTTGGCAAAGCGTCTCTGACCGCCGCTTGAATCCAAGCAAAGTTGAGCTCTTGCAAGTCGGCCGGGAAAAATCCGCCGCCTAAATCCAAACGTCGAACTTTTACGCCGGTCAATTCTTCAACCGATTGGCACCAAGTGAGGATCGAGCGAAACGCTTCTTTCCAGCGTTTTACGCCGATGCTCCAACTTGCCATGTGGAAGTGGAAGCCAAGATCCGCACGACCCTTCATTTTTCGAATCGCCGCCAAAATTCTTTGAAAATGTTCGAAGTCATCAAACGGAATACCAAAGCGTGATGACAATTGCGGAAGTTTAATCCGCATACCGATGCACTGAGAGATATTCGGAATTTCAATCACTTCGTTAAACTCTTCAACCGAATCACAGAACAAACTGTGAAGACCCGTGACCGGCGGAGTCGTGAGCGGCCAAAATTTTCCAGGGCCATTCAGAATGACATCAGAAGGTTTTGCGCCGAGACCAATCGCCCGATGAATCTCTTTTTGACTGATGCACTCCATATAAAAACCAGATTGGCGTGCGAGATTGATGTGATAATCCGTGGGCGAAGTTTTGATACTAAAACCAATGCGAATCTCAGGCGACGAAGCCTTGGTTGCTTGCAAACGATCCAAAAGATTTTGAAACCGGTACTGTGTCCAGTGCTCCATCGGAATACGAAGCGGCGTTTCGCCGTTAAACGATTCGGTCATCGTCTCGACTTCTTTTGAATACGAATCCGACGGAGTCTTCGGTGGCACCGCTTTGATGCTTTCTTCTTCCTCAGTCAAAACGTCATCGCGACGAAATTCCATCGAATCACGAAGTGGTGGCAAGTAAGACGAATGCGACGGACCGCCTTTGCCTTTACCACCCCCGACAGGCCACTTGTTTAAACTTGGATCTGGAGGACGCGGTAAACCAATGGCTTCGCGTACCGGAATTTCTTGCACCACACGGGTGAAATACGGGAACGGACTTTTTGGTTCGATAAACGCCATATCCAGCGCACGTGACAGCATGCGGGCCGGAAGATTCATTCCGGTCATCGCAGCGCCATAGATCCATGCTGGGTAACGTGGATTGCATTCGATGATCCAGTTTTTGCCATCTGGATCGCGGATGTATTCAATTTCACCGCCACCCGACCAACCCATTTGGGCCAGCGATTTTTTCAGCTGCGAAAGAAGTGCTGGATCGAGTGGTTTTACGCCACCGGCCCAAGTTTTACCTTCGCCTGTGATCAAACGTTTTTCCATGTGGATGGCATGAACCAATTCGCCATGAACGGCCGCAAAACAAATCGACTCTTCACTGCCGAAATTATTTTTCTGTAGGAACAGGCGCGATGTTTTCCAGTCTTTTTCCATGTCATGACGATGGCGCAAGAACGAATCCCAAGAGTTGATTCGCTTGGCTTCATGGAATGGGCCTTTCAGCCAGCACTGCCAAGAATTTTGGCGCAAAAACGCGTGCGCTTCTTCATCTGGCGAGAACGCCGAAATACTTTCGGCGACACCAAATCCAAGATTCGCAAAACCTTTTACGTCTGGTTTTGCGGTTCCTTGAAGAGCTTCACCACTTGGGCTGAGCAAGTTAGGATGTGTTCCGAAGTTTTGTGCGAGCCAATATACTTCAACATCAAGTGCTGGAATCCAGATATGACCGGCATCCAAGATTTCTTGCAATTGGGCGACATAGCGCTCTTTGTTGATTTGATCCCAACGCGGCAGAAGAAGCGTTTCATCTAAGATCGCATCATGAAGTCCGGAGCTGCCTTGCCAGTGATCGACGCCGACGAGATAGATTTTAGGGAACGCCTTACGAAGGCACCGTGCAATCCCCGCTCCTGCGGTTGGATTTTGTCCTGAGTGCAATCCACTGATATAAACTTTTTTTGTCATCGACATCGAGACCTCTGTGCGCGAAAAACTTTACGGCAAATAGCACAGAGCGCTATGAGAGGCTTTTAAAAAAAAGACAAAAAGGGTGAAGACACACGAATATTCAGGAAACTAAGTAAGTATGATCAAGAAGAGAAGAAAACCAATTCCACAAATTCATCCTATGGGCTGTGCCGTTGCTTGCGTCGCGTATCGCTGTGGAATCAATTATCCGTCGGCTTTATCCAATTTTTCGACGCCAAAACATGCATGGACGCGTGGGTTTTATTGCGAAGAAATCGTCGAAGCGTTGTCCGAACTTGGCCATGACTACACTTACTCACGTTACAAAAAATCACAGCATCAAGAATTACTGGAAACGACGGGAACAATCGTTTTTGTCGATCCCTGCGACGAGTACCCAAGCGGACATTTTTTAGTGCGTGATTCGCGCGGCTGGATGAATCCTTGGTCCTCATTTCCGCGCATGATTAAAGTTGAAGCCGATTTTCAAAAAGAGCTGCCTGGAAAAATCGGCTACGTCGTTTTCGAAAATCAGTAATTTGCGACTTGCCCTAAAACATCTTGAGTCGCGCCGACATCATCCGCATAACGAATTCCATAGGTGCCAGGGAAAACCGAAATCCATCCCCAATCGACGCTGGCTTTTGAGTTAATGAAATCCATCCCGCGATTGCTCCATCCGGTGTTCTCCAGATTTTCGCCAAGCTTTGCTGGATGATGATTGAAGTCGACGGTGTAGCCGATGCTGAGCGAATTCCAGCTCCCATCGGATCCAAAATCGATCACTGTGCCAACGAGCTTTTTGTAATCATCGCCCGTCAAAGCCGCACATCCAGCCTTCCCGACTTTTGAAGAAATTCCGGAGCAAAGTTGTGCTTCGGTAAATTTCACGAAGACGCAAGTTTTATCCTCGGGTTTATCTTTGTGATCCTTGCAGCTAGATTCCCAAAGAATTTCGACCCAAGAGGGGCCGTGAAAGCGACTGACGTCCAACATTTCTTGCGTACGTTTTACGCCCCAAACAGAAACTGCGAGTTTTTCTTGTTCATCGGGATTTGTGTAATCGCGAAACGCTTGAAATGTTTTTGCTCCAGAGAGTTTTGGAATTGGCAGCTTTGCGAGCGAAACCGTTTTTTGCTCATTGGCCGCAAGCTGAATTGTCATAAGACTATCGGAGAAGTTAAGAAGATAAAATCCCGCCTGCACTTCTTTTGCTTTATTCAAATGCAGCGTCTGACAGGTCCCAGACTCTGCAATCAACTGATGAAACGCGCCCTGATCATACCAGCACGCCGTCACTTCATCGTCTTGATTCACACCTGCTTGTCCCACGATGGTCAGTGTCGCCTTTGGTGGCGGGCCAAATGGATTTTCTGGATTAGGAAGTGGTTGAGGCGTTGCAACCGGAGCTGGGACCGGCTTCTTTGGTGCTTTGTGTTTCGTTCCTGCGAATGTTGCGAACGGAAAAATCAGTGCAATAAACAATAGACGTTTCATGAATCCCACCCCCTCTACGTGGGTTCAACCTATTTTCCAACTCGTCACAATGGCAACAGCAGATTGGGGCTTTGTAAAAATTCAGATCGATTGCTTGCCATCGTCACAGAATTTTTCTGGATTCAGTTCTGGATGGTTGCGCCGCGCGAGCGTTTCGCAAACGTAATTCGATACATATTTGTAGAGAGCGATGATCGGAGCCGTCATTTCATCGATCAATCCAGAGGGCTCGGCCGTGGCCAATGACGCCACGGTCAGAGGCAAAGTCGACGTCTTTAAGAGTTGAACCTGTTCATGGAGATCGATTCTTTCCTCGCGAGAGAGGCTACGGACCATTCGATCGATGTCCGATTTTGTGAGATCGGCGACGACAAATTGAGCCTCCATTAGATTCGTATCCATCGGCAGTTCAGCCAGCTTTTGCTTGGCCGTTATTATCCGCTTTTCGCTCTCACTATTTTGCGCCAACGTGGGCGCCGACAGAATGAGAGTTGCCACAATGAGCAGTGAGTTTTTCATTTCAATCCTCCAATTAGCAAAGCCTTTTGGGGAGCGGAATCAGTGCAGATGAGGTGTCGAAATCCTATGCAGGTGCAGCGCCAAATTTGGTTTTGCCGCAATTCGTCCCTTTTAGATAGGCCATCGGAGCCCAAAAACCACGTGGTTTTAGGCACTTATGACGGCCCTTAAAAGCCGTACCTGGGCGCACCCCTTGCTCTTACCTATTTGTGAGAGGTCTTTATGAAAACGATGATTTTTGGCGCTTTAATGGGCGCAATGATAATGAGCCAAGGTGCTTTTGCTGTAACCTGCAAAGTTTTGGAAGGTGACGGCAAAGAAGTTTCGGCTTCAACTAAAATCGAAGCAGAAAAATTAGCCTGGAAAGCCTGCATTTCAAATAAGCTCGCAAAACGTGAAGCTCTTCGCGGACCAGTAGATGCTGATGACGCATTGGCTGATGCTGAGCCATGCATTAACGGCAAATTGCTCTGCCGCTAGACAGTTTTAAAGTCGCCATGTAGTCTCTTCTGCATGGTACAAAAACTTTTAGGCTTCTTGTTTGGCAAACCACCTCAAATCTTTGATCAAGATGGCAACGTCCGCCATCAATTCCCAAAAGAGAAATGGACCGCTTGGGAAAATCGCTTTCGCTCACGCGAATACGATTGGCAGCATCACAAAGGGACCGAACGCGGCGCTAAAAAGCCCGATAACACTTCAAAAACCGGTCTGTCATAATTTCGTTGTCACCGATATAACCGATACTGAGTCTGAGTAGACCTCGCGAGAGGCCCATCTCCACTTGTTCGGCTTCTGGAATTTCACTGGAAGTCGAAACCGACGGACAACTCATTAACGTGCGTGAAAATCCCAGCGACACAGCATAAAGACCGAATTTTTCGTCTTGCAGTTTTGTCGCAAGCTTCATGGCGCGATTCGAATCGCCGCAATCAACGGCGATCATTCCGCCATTGCCGAATTCGGGATTTCCGAGTTGCTTAAGAGCCGCGTGATCGGGATGGCTTTTGAGGCCTGGATAGATCACTGGGATTTTTTCTTCATTGAGTCGTTTTGCGAGAAACTCGGCACACTGTGAGTGTGCTTTCATTCGCACTGGTAAGTGATCGAGTCTGAGATAGAGATTGTGCGCGACGTGCGCGTCCATCACGGGCCCGGTTAGCATCACCATACCGTGATTGATGTCGATCAACTGATTGATGAACTCTTGGCTTGAAACGATGGCACCCGCCATCAAGTCGCTCGCGCCAGAAATATATTTTGTTGCGGAGTAAACGATGACATCGGCGCCCCATTTTGCTGGG